>SWCA01004916.1_pt1 | contig 161344 bp, 162 predicted proteins | sample 4692961 | NCBI WGS metagenome assembly SWCA01 (sample SAMN10267275, study PRJNA491770) | bioreactor metagenome | isolation source: DHS bioreactor inoculated with | place: Japan: off Shimokita Peninsula | reverse complement strand
GTGCCCTTCCCCGCCATCCCCGTCTCGGAGGTGGACGAGAGTGCTGTTCCGATGGCCGCCTATGGCCGCCCGGCAAACTATGTCGGTGCCTGCGGCCTGGCGCTGCCGGCAGGCTTCACCGAAACCGGCCTGCCGCTCTCGGTGCAGCTCATGGGCGCTGCCTTCGCCGAGGAGCCGCTGCTTGCGCTCGGCGCAGCGCTTGAACAGCGCATCTCGACAACGGACCGGCAACCGGACCTCACGGCGGCCTGAATCACTACGGACAGCAAGGAGTTTCCGATGACGCAATCCACCTGCGACACGCTTTTGACAAACGCTTTGCTGTTCGATGGCCTGGGGGGGCAACCGACCCGCGGCGGCGTGGCACTCTGCAATGGCCGCATCGCCGCGGTCGGTGATGTTTCCGGCTGGCAGGCAAAAGAGACGGTCGACCTCGACGGTCTCAGCCTCGCGCCCGGCTTCATCGACGTTCACACCCATGACGATCTCGCCGTTCTGAACGACAGCGCGATGGAGCCCAAGATCACGCAGGGCGTGACCAGCGTGATCGTCGGCAATTGCGGCATCAGCCTCGCGCCTTACGAAAAGCCCGTGGAACTGGTGCCGCCGCTCGGCCTTCTCGGCACGGCGGAAGACTATCGTTTCGGCTCCTTTGCCGCCTACCGCAAGGCGGTGGATGCAGCCGGCGTCGCCGTCAATGTGGCCGCGCTTGCCGGCCATGGCACGCTGCGCGCCATGACGCTCGAAGACACGGATGCGCCCGCTTCCGAAGGCCAGATCGCGGCCATGCGCGTCCTGCTCGAGGAAGCGCTGGAAGCGGGCGTTCTGGGCCTCAGCACCGGTCTTGCCTATCCGGTTGCCCGCCACGCGCCGACCGACGAGGTGGTGGCGCTATCGCAGACACTCGCCGCCTTCCCCGGCGCGCTCTACGTCACCCATATGCGCGATGAACGCGACCGGGTGGAAGAATCCGTCGGCGAGACCATCGCCATCGGTCGGCGCGCCGGCGTCCCGGTGGTGATCTCGCACCACAAATGCATCGGCCGCCACAATTACGGGCGCTCGAAGAAAACACTGTCGATGATCGACAGCGCGCTTCGCCATCAGGACATCGCCATGGATGTCTATCCCTATGAGGCAAGCTCGACCGTGCTCCTGCCGGAGCTGACCCGTCATGCGGAGCGCATTCTGGTCATCGATTCCGCCGCCCATCCCGAGTTCAACGGGCTGGAGCTTTCCAAAGTCGCGGAGAAAATGGGTTGCAATCAGGAAGAAGCGGCCTGCAGGCTTTCGCCCGCGCGCGGCATCTATTTCCAGATGTCGCCGGAAGACATCAACCGCATCATGCAGCACCCGCGCACCATGATCGGCTCAGACGGCATCCCCGGCCCGCAGGCCCATCCGCGCCTCTGGGGCACGTTCCCCCGCGTGCTGGGCCGCTATGTGCGCGAAAACGGCGTGCTGCCGCTGGAAGAAGCCATCCGCAAAATGACCTCCCTGCCCGCCCAGATCTTCGGCTTCGCCCGGCGCGGCAGGCTGCAGGAAGGCTTCCATGCCGATCTCGTCGCTTTCGATGCCGACACGGTTCTGGATCTTGCCGACTACGACACGCCAGACCGCCCGTCGGCCGGCATCGAGCATGTCTTCGTCAATGGCGTCGCGGTGCTCGCCAATGGCGCGGTCACCGGCGCGCGCGGCGGGCGTTTCGTGGCGCGTGGCGAGGCCTGAGCGGCAGGAAAAGCGTCATCCCTCCCGGTGCAGTTCCTGACAGGCCGATTTCAGGATCCTGATGAACATTTCCTCGGCGTTGGAGATCGCACGGTTCTCCGACGTCAACGCCGTGATCGAGAATTGCAGATTGGGCACCAGCGGGCGCAGCCGCACGCCGCGCGTGAACCGCGCTGAGAATTCGTCCACGATGGCGCAGCCCACCCCCTGGCTGACACAGGCCGCCGCCACCGAATAGGTGTGCACCGAAATCCGTGGCTCATAGGGCAGTCCCTCCTCGTCGAAGGCCGCCTTCAGGAACACGCCCACGGGCGATTCCTTCTCAAGCCCGACAAAGGACTGCATGTCGATTTCGCTCAGATGCACCGGCGAAGGATCGAACGGTTTTGCGGGATCGTCCGTCTCCAGATAGGTCAGGCTCATCGTGCCTACCGTGGTGGAGCTGATGCCCGGTGTCTCCACAAGGTTGAACGCCACCGCCAGATCGAGATCAAGCGCGTGAAGGCGCCTCAAAAGCACATCGTAGTGATGGGTGAACAGCTCGACCTTGAAACCTTCCCAGTGCCTGGGCAGGTTCGACACCACTTTCGGCGCAAGCCCCACACCGAGGCTCGGCAGGAAGCCCACACGCAGCACGTCGTCGGGATTGCGCCCCAGATTGCGGGCGAGCGTGCGGAAACGCTCCAGCGCGCCATGCACATCCACCGCTTCGGCAAACAGAAGCTCCGCCTCGCGCGTCGGCACAAGGCGCTGCTTCACGCGATCGAACAGCTTGAAGCCGAGAAGCGATTCCGCGTGTTTCAGCGTCCGGCTGAGCGCAGGCTGCGAGACATTCAGCCTTTCAGCCGCAGCATTGATCGACCCGGCCAGACGGATCGCGTGAAAAACCTCTATGTGCCGAAGATTCATTAAGCCCGATTTTGCTTCTGCGTGTTCCCATCCGCAGTCTTGTGGCTGCGCTTGTCGGCAATCATACACGCTCACCGGAATGCCATGCACAAAAACTTTCCGGCGCAAAAGAATTCATAAACAACTTTAGGTCACACATTGGCCCCGAGAGTATTCGAATTCAACCGGGGCGCGTAATTGTCCGTGAGTGAAATCCGTCCATTGGAGCGTGGTGACATTTCCGCCATTGCGGAGATGTTCCAGCGCATACTGCGCAAGGGACACGGCCCCTCGCCGCTTGGCGCGCACGAATATCTCGAGACACTCTTTCTCGACCCGCCCTACCGCGACGACGACATCCATTCACTTGTGCATCTGCGCGAAGACGGCACGGTCAACGGTTTCATGGGCGTGCTTCCCATGCCCTTCGTCTATCAGGGCAAAACCCTGAAGAGCGCCATCGGCGGCAGCTTCATGGTGGATGGTCACGAGCAGGATCCCTATGCCGGCGCGCGTCTTCTGCGCGCCTTCCAGTCCGGCCCGCAGGATCTCTCGCTGACCGAAACGGCCAATGATGTTTCCACGACCATGTGGCGCAAGCTGCGCGGCACGATCCTGCCCGACTACAGTCTCGAATGGCTGCGCATCCTGCGCCCGGTCGGCTTCATCGCCGCCATGGCCGCGTCCGCTTTCGCGCCTGCCGCCATCGCAAAACCCCTTGTGCGCCCCTTCGATGCCCTTCTACGCCGCCGGGGCGCATCGCCCCAGTGGACCCATGTGTCGGATGCGGAATTTGCGGGCAAGACACTTGCCACAGAGGACGCCGATGCGGCTGAAACGGTGTCGCTGTTCCAGAAATTCGTGTCCGGCTTCGCCCTGCATCCTCAATGGACGGAGAGCCAGCTTCAACGCATGGTGGATGAATCGCAGCGCAAGGCGGATTACGGCGCGATGGTGCGCCGCAAGGTGCTCTCGCGCAGCGGCAAGCCGGTCGGCCTCTTCCTCTATTACGGCAATACGGGCGGCATTGGACGCGTGATCCAGATCCTGTCGCTCCCCGGCCAGGAAGGCGCGGTCATCGACGCGATGCTGGCGGACGCGACCGAACGCGGGCTGGTCGCTCTGCGCGGGCGCGGACAGCCGTCCCTCATCAACGCCATGCTCGGTCGCCGCTTCGCTTTCGTCCATGCGTCCTCCAGCATTGTTCATGCGAAAGACAAGACGCTGCTCGAACCTTTCATCACGGGACAGGCTTTTTTCAACGGTTTTGCAGGAGAATCGTGGACGCGGCTTCTCGGCGACCGTTTCGACTAGAGCAATTCCAGGAAAAGCGGACACGCAGCCAGAGCGAGACAGGGCCGAATGGCCTTCAGGGGTGATTTGTAAATGTGCGGAATAGCGGGTTATTGCGGAGCGGGTCTTCACCCGCAGGAAGCTGAAGCGCTTCTAGCGGCCATGTCCGCCACAATCGCCCATCGCGGCCCGGACGAAGCCGGCATCCACGTGACAGACGATGTGGGCCTTGCCCATCGCCGTCTTTCCATTGTCGATCTGGCGGACGGCCAGCAGCCCATGACGAGCGCCGACGGGCAGCTACACATCACCTATAATGGCGAGATCTTCAATCACGTCGAACTGCGCCAGGACCTTGAAAGCCGTGGTCATCGCTTTCGCACATCGAGCGACACCGAAGTCATTCTCCACCTCTATGAAGCGTTCGGGCCGGATTGCGTTGCGCAGCTCAATGGCGACTTCGCCTTCGCGATCCACGATGCGCGCCGCAAGCGCCTTTTCCTCGCCCGCGACCGCATGGGCGTGCGCCCGCTTTACCACACATGGCGTCAGGGCCGGTTCCATTTCGCGTCCGAGATCAAGGCGCTCCTGACCGTTCCCGGCATGGAGGCGCGGCTCGACCCCTTCGCGCTCGACCAGATTTTTACGCTCTGGGCTCCCATTCCACCGCGCACGGCTTTTGAGGGCGTCAGCGAACTGCCGCCGGCGCACTGGATGATCGTCGAGAACGGCACAGCCCGCACGCAGCGCTACTGGGATCTGGATTTCTCCAATGTCCGGCACAATTGTTCCGAGGCACAGCTGGCGGAGGAGACCCGCGCGCTTCTGGAAGACGCGACGCGCATTCGCCTGCGCGCCGATGTGGAGGTGGGAACCTACCTGTCGGGCGGGCTCGATTCCTCCATCATCGCAGCACTCGCCAGGCGCATGGCGCCCGCTGGCCTGACCAGTTTCGCCGTCACCTTTTCCGACCCCGCCTTCGACGAAAGCGCGTTTCAGAACGAGATGGTGCGCGCGCTCGACACGGAGCACCACACGGTCGACTGCGACATGGATGAGATCGCCACCGTGTTTCCGGAGGTCATCCGCCACACGGAGCAGCCGATCCTGCGCACCGGTCCCGCACCACTCTACCGGCTGTCCGGTCTGGTGCGCTCGAAAGGCATCAAGGCGGTCCTTTCCGGCGAAGGGGCAGACGAGGTCTTTGCCGGTTACGACATTTTCAAGGAGGCGCGCATCCGGCGCTTCTGCGCGCGCCAGCCGGGCTCGCAATTGCGGCCGCACCTGTTCCGCCGCATCTATCCCTATCTCTCCAATCTGAAGCGCCAGACACCGGATTATCTCGCCGCCTTTTTCGGCGTTGCCAGCGACGATCTGAACGATCCGCTGTTCTCGCATCGTCCGCGCATGCGCAGCACCGCCGGGACGAAACTCTTCTTCTCCGATGCGCTCAAGGCGACACTCGGCGATTATGATGCGGCAGACGAACTCGCCGCCACACTTCCCGACGCCTTCAGCGAATGGCATCCCCTGCATCAGGCGCAGTATCTGGAAACCCGCTTTCTCCTGCCCGGTTACATTCTCTCAAGCCAGGGCGACCGCATGGCGATGGCGCACGGGATCGAAACACGCTTTCCCTTCCTCGACCACCGGCTGGTCATGCATGCCGCGCAGACACCGGCAAACATCAAGCTCAAAGGGCTCCGGGAGAAGCATCTTCTGCGCGAGGCGATGCGCGATGTCGTGCCGCCACAGATCGCCGACCGGCCCAAACAGCCCTATCGCGCGCCAGAGGCCAGCGCCTTCACCGATCACGCGCAGGCCTATGTGGAAGAAGCATTCGAGAAATCGGCGCTGGAAGAAAACGGAAACTTCCACGTTGAAAAAACAGCCAGATTGTATAAAAAAAGCCGGCTAAATAGTTTCACCGGTTTTCGAGACAACGCAGCATTCGTCGGCATTCTGTCGACACAGCTTTGGTCCCAGCAGTTCGCCAGGCCGGTTCGGATAACGGATCAACCTCTGGCGGTTCGTGCCTGACCGTGAAAGGAAGCACCATGCCCCAGTCCATCAATGCCGATATCCGCGCCTTCATTATCGAGAACTTCCTGTTCGGCGATGAGGCGGACGCCCCGGAAGACGATGCATCTCTGATCGAGAACGACATTGTCGATTCCACCGGCATTCTGGAGATGGTGTCGTTTCTCGAGGAGCACTTCGCCATCGATGTCGCCGACCCGGAGATCGTGCCGGAAAACTTCGACACGATTGCCCGCTTAAGCGCCTTTGTCGCGGGCAAGAAGAAGGCCAGGGAGACCGCGCCAGCCGGCGCATAGGAGCGACGCAATGCGCGTTGAGACCTTACTGAAAGACCGTGCAGGGCTTGCCCCCGCCGCCACCGCGCTCGTCACGGGGCCGGACCGGTTAAGCTACGCCGATTTCGACCGTCTGGCCGACCGTCTGGCCGGGGCCTTATGCGCCCACGGGGTCGAGCCCGGCGACCGGGTTGCGCTTTGCATGGACAATAGCCGGGAGATGGCCATCGCCATCTTTGCCGGTCTCAGGGCCGGCGCGACGGTCGTTCCGGTCAACCCCGGCCTCAGGGCCGAGGGCCTCGCCCACTTGTTAATGGACTGCACGCCGAAAGCCCTCATTCACGAGGCCCGGCACATCGGTCTGTGCAATGAGGCGATTGCTGCGGCGGGCCATGCGCCCCTTTCCATCGTCGCCCGGACGGACATCGTCACGCGAACGGACAGGGCCACGCTCAGCGACGCCATCGCCTTCGACGCCTGCCTCGATTTAGAGGTGCCCTTACCTGCCCGGCGGGACAACGACCGGGATCTCGCCTTTCTGATCTACACCTCCGGCTCATCCGGCAGGCCGAAGGGCGTGATGATGAGCCACCGCAATGTCGATGCGGCAGCGGCGATGATCGCCGATTATCTGGAAAACGACGACAGGGACGTGGTGCTGTCCGCACTGCCGCTTTCCTTCACCTACGGGCTGTATCAGCTCCTCGTGGCCGTGCGCAGCGGCGCGACGCTCGTTCTGGAAAAGAGCTTCGCCTTCCCCCATGCGGTTCTGGAAAAGGCGCATGCCGAAGGCGTCACCGGGTTTCCCCTCGTGCCCACCATGGCGGCCATGCTCGCCGCACTTGAAGGGCTGAAGCCCGATTGCCTGCCGCCGCTGCGCTACATCACCAATGCCGCAGCCCATCTGCCCCCCGCCCATATTCAGGCGCTGCGCGCGCTATTCCCGGCAGCGCGCATCTACTCCATGTACGGTCTCACCGAATGCGCGCGGGCAACCTTTCTCGCGCCGGAAGATCTCGACCGGCATCCTACCTCCGTCGGCAAGGCCCTGCCGGGCACCGAGGCCCTTGTCATCGATGAAGATGGCAACGAAGCCGAGACGGACGTCACGGGCGAACTCGTCATCCGCGGACCACATGTCATGCAGGGCTACTGGAACAATCCGGAGGCAACCGCGCTTGCGCTGCGCGATGCGCCCGATGACAGCGGTCGAAGGCTCCACACGGGCGACCTCTTCAAACGCGATGCGGAGGGCTTCCTCCATTTCGTCGGCCGCCGGGACGAGGTGGTGAAGATCCGCGGCGAAAAGGTCTCGCCCAGACAGGTGGACGCCGTGCTCGCCGCCTGTCCCGGCGTGCGCGAGGCGCTTTCATTCACCACGCCCGATCCCGTCTTCGGCCACCGGCTCGACGCGCTCATCGTTGCCGACGATCCCGGCCTCACCGGGCGCATGCTCGCCCGGCACTGCAAACACCGCTTACCGGACACGATGGTCCCGAAGTCATTCATTTTCCAGGCGGAATTGCCGAAAACGGCAAACGGAAAACCCAGCCGCCGCCTCGCCGCCACGGAGGCCCTGAAAGCATCATGAACGACATGAACATCAGCTTTTCCATCGACGATCTGAAGATCGATCCCGCCGCCGAGACCCAGCGCATCGTCACCGCGCTGCGCACCCAGCTGCGCAGCAGACTGCGCAAGCGGGGATTAGTGCTCGGCCTGTCCGGCGGCATCGATTCCAGCGTCTGCGCGGCGCTTGCCGCCCGTGCGCTCGGGCCCGAGCGCGTCTTCTGCCTGTTCATGCCGGAATATGATTCCGACCCGGAGAGCCTGCGGCTCGGCCAGGAAGTCGCAACCACTTTCGGTCTTTCCAGCGTGATCGAGGATATCGGCCCGTCGCTCGCCGCCATGGGCTGCTATGAGCGCCGCGACGCCTTCATTCGCCAGGTCGTGCCGGACTATGGCGCGGGCTGGTCGATGAAGATCGCCATCGCCAATGCGCTCACCACAAAAGCCTACAACATCTCCTATCTGGTGGTGCGGCGGCCCGACGGCACCGTCGAGAAGCACCGGCTCCCGCCGGAGGTGTATCTGGGCATCGTCGCCGCCACCAACATGAAGCAGCGCACCCGCAAACAGCTCGAATATTACCATGCCGACCGGCTGAACTATGCGGTCATCGGCACGCCCAACCGGCTGGAATATGATCAGGGTTTCTTCGTGAAGAATGGCGACGGCGCAGCCGATGTGAAGCCCATCGCCCACCTCTACAAGTCGCAGGTCTACCAGCTCGCAAAATTTCTCGGCGTGCCCGCCGAAATCCGCCGCCGCATGCCGACGACAGACACCTATTCGCTCGCCCAGTCACAGGAGGAGTTTTATTTCGCGCTCCCCTATCGCGAGATGGATCTGTGCCTCTACGGGCTCGACCACGCCATTCCCGCCAAGAAGGTCGCCTGCGCCACCGGCCTCAGCGAGCGGCAGGTGGGGCTTGTGTGGCGCGACATTGCCGCAAAACGCAAGGTCGCCCACTATCTGCACCTGCCGCCGCAGACGGTCGAGGAGATCACCGCCCCCTGATCAGCCAGCCTTCTTGGCCGCGAGCAGCGAAGAGCCGGGGAAACGCAGAAGCATGCCGAAGAGATCGCGCGGCTCATCGGGGTCGGCCAGAAGGTCGAGCTCGATGAAGTGATCGGTCTCGCGCACGCGGTCATAGACATAGCGCAGCGCCGAGAAATCCTCCGTCGCGAAGCCGACGGAATCGAACAGCGTGATCTGGCGCGCATCGCGACGCCCCTTCACCTTTCCGGCGATCACCTGCCACAGCTCTTCCACCGGATGATCTTCCGCAAGCTGCTGGATCTCGCCCTCGATGCGCGTCTGCGGCGGATATTCCACGAAAATGTCGGAGCGGGTGAGAATGTCGCGATGCAGCTCGGTCTTGCCGGGGCAGTCGCCGCCCACCGCGTTGATGTGCACGCCGGAGCCGACCATGTTGTCCGTCAGGATCGTCGCATATTGCTTGTCGGCGGTTGCGGTGGTGATGATGTCCGCGCCTTCCACCGCCTCTTCCGGCGTCTTGCAGGCGGTCAGCTCGAAACCCAGCCCTGAGAGATTGCGCAGGCACTTTTCCGTCGCGCCGCCATCGATGTCATAGAGCCGAAGGCGGTCGACGCCGAGTGCGGCCTTGAACGCCATTGCCTGAAATTCAGACTGCGCGCCATTGCCAATGAGCGCCATGGTGCGCGAGCCCTCGGGCGCAAGATATTTCGCCGCCAGAGCAGATGTCGCCGCCGTGCGCAGCGCCGTCAGGATCGTCATTTCCGTGATCAGCAGCGGATAGCCATTGCCCACATCGGCATAGACGCCGAATGCCGTCACCGTCTGCCGCCCCTCGCGGGTATTCTTGGGATGACCGTTCACATATTTGAAGCCGTAATGCTTGCCGTCACTCGTCGGCATCAGCTCGATCACGCCTTCGCGACTGTGCGCGGCCACACGCGGCGTCTTGTCGAAATCCTCCCAGCGGAGGAAATCTTCCTCGATGTAATTCGTCAGCTCCGCCAGAAAGCGCTCCACGCCGATTTCCAGCACCAGCTCCATCATGTGATGCACACTGACGAAGGGAACGAGGTTCAGCTTGTCGATCGAAGGGGTGTAGGTCATCGTCAATGGCTCCTGGTAGGCCGATCCATGATGCGCCGGCCAAGCAGACTGGCTGTGAGGTCGACAAGCAGGGTCGCCGTGCGACCGCGCTCATCGAGAAAAGGGTTGAGTTCCACGAGGTCGAGGCTGGTGACGAGGCCGCTGTCATGCAGCATCTCCATCGCCAGATGCGCCTCGCGGAAGGTTGCGCCGCCGGGCACGGTGGTGCCCACCGCCGGCGCAATGGCGGGATCGAGAAAGTCCACGTCGAGGCTCACATGCAGGCGTCCACCCTCCGCGGCCACACGCTCGAGAAAAGCGCGCAGCAGCGGCGCTATCCCATGCTCATCGATGGCGCGCATGTCATGAACGGTCACGCCCGCCCCGCGCAGCGCCGTGTGCTCTGCCGGGTCCACACTGCGCAGGCCAAGCGCGCAGATGCGGGTGGGATCGATCGGTGTGTGAAGGCGCGGAAAGAAGCCGTCGAAACCCGCCTGCCCACTGGCATAGGCGAGCGGCACGCCATGCAGATTGCCGCTGGCGGTGGTGTCGAGCGTGTGAAAATCCGGATGCGCATCAAGCCACAGAACGAAAAGCGGCCTGTCGGCTTCCGCCGCCCGGCGCGCCATCCCGGCAAGGGTGCCCGCCGCCATGCTGTGGTCGCCGCCAAGAAAGATCGGCATGCCGTCTTCTCCCGCAGCGTAAGCCGCCTCGCTGATCGCATCCGTCCAGGCGACGATCTCCGGCAACGCCTTCAGCGCGGGGTTGCCATGCGGCTTCACATCCTGCGGTTTTGGAACAACGGTTCCGAGATCGGAAACCTGATGGCCCAGCTCGCCAAGCGCCGCCACGAGACCGGCCGTGCGCAAGGCGCTCGGTCCCATCTCGCATCCCATGCGCCCGGCGCCATCCTGCACCGGAATACCCAAGATCTTGCAATGCATAGCGCCACCGACCCATCGAACAGTTCCCGTTATTCGACCCCGGATCGTCGGCAGAATGAACAAACCAAATTGCCAAAAATTCCATAAGCATTTATCATTTTGCTAATTATGGATTTCATTTTGAACAATCATGGATGAACTCGACGAACGCCTGATCACCCTTCTGCGCCATGATGCGCGCCGCAGCATCTCGGATCTGGCGATGGATCTGGGCGTGTCGCGCGCCACGGTGCGCGCCCGTATGGAGCGGCTGGAGAAGGGCGGCCACATAGTCGGATACACGGTCATCCTGCGGGCCGACACGGTGGAAGCGCCCGTGCGCGGCATCACCATGGTGGAGATCGAAGGGCGTTCCGCCGACCGGGTGATCCACGCGCTGGAGGGGTTTCCGGAAGTTTCCGCCGTCCACACCACGAATGGTCGCTGGGACATCGTGGTGGAGATCGGCGCGTCCACACTGACCGACCTCGACGCGGTGCTGCGCCGCATCCGCCTCATTCCCGGCATCATGAACAGCGAAACAAGCCTGCTTCTGGCCACGCCCCACAGCACCCGCGCGCGGCTGTGAGCGCCATTTATGGCTGCGTTAACCTGAAGGCCCTAGCCTAAAAGGCCCCTGCCCCACCGCAAACCGACGAGCGAACCACGATGCCAGACAGAAGCTCCGAACCCATTCGCTGGGGAATTGTCGGCACGGGAACCATGGCCGGGCAGTTCGCCGAAGACCTGCGCCTGTCGGAGGGCGCCGAGCTTGCCGCCGTTTCTTCGAGAAACGCAGACAAGGCAAAGGCCTTCGCTGCACGCCACGGCGACCACGTAACGGCCCACACCGCGCACACGGACCTGCTGGGCGACAGCACGGTGGATGCCGTCTATATCGCCACGCCCAATGACACGCACTTTCCCATCGCCTGCGCGGCCATCGAAAGCGGCAAGGATGTCCTGGTGGAAAAACCGCTTGTCACCACGAGCGCGCAGGCCGTCCGCCTGGCCACGCTCGCTGCGGAACAGGGCGTCTTTCTGATGGAGGCCATGTGGACACGCTTCCTGCCGGCCATCGCCAAAGCCAGGTCGCTGATCGAGGAAGGCGCAATCGGAGAAGTCACACGCCTGCGCGGAAGCCTCGCCTTCCACCACCCCTATGATCCCGAAAGCCGCTTCTACGCGAAAGAGCATGGCGGCGGCGCGATGCTGGATCTAGGAGTGTACGGCATCTCGCTTGCCCGGCTTTTGATGGGTGAACCCATTGAAGTTGCGGGAGAATGGCGCGCAGCGCCGACAGGTGTCGATATGTCGGCATCCCTGACCCTCAACTTCTCCGGCGACGTGAAAGCGCATCTCTCCTGCGCGTTCGATCATGAGGGCGAAAACTGCTTCATCATCGAAGGCAGCAGGGGCACTCTGTTGCTTCCCGCCCCTTTCATCGCGGCGCGGGCCGTTCTGCAATGCTCAAACGGGCTTGCCGCAAGGCTCGCGGCGTTTCCGGGTCGTTCCGTCCCGTCGCGTACGATCCGCAAACTCGCCGCCCGCCTGCCATTGCCGGGGGTCCGGCAACATGTTTTTCCCTATGCGGGATATGGCCTCGGCTTTGAAATTGAAGCGGCTTCAGAAGCCATGCGCTCGGGCAACACCCATCATCGCCTCATGTCCCCGCTGGACAGTGCACGCACTCTGGAGATCGTGGAAACCGTTCTCGACGAGGCAAATCGCCTGACCTGACCTGTCAGCCTTCGCTCCAGCGCGGGCTGAAATCGAAACGGGTCTTCGGCGCGTAATCGTGTTCACCGGCATTGAGCGCGAGAACCAGCTCGGTCAGGTGCAACGCCACATCTCCCGAAAAGAAGGGTGTGGTTCCATCCTCGAGCGCCCTTGCCTGCTCTGCAATACCGCGCATGAAGTCGATCTGCGAGGGATAGGACGGCAGCGTCTTCTTCCTGCCTGTCCCATGGCTGGACACCCGCTTTCCCGGAAATACGCTCACCGGCAGGGTTCGGCCGATCCGATGTTCGATTGCGTTCAGCGCCCGTTCCAGAAAAGACCTTTCACGTCCCGGCGCGGACAGATGAATGGGCGAATTGTCATCCCAGAGATCACGCAGGATCAGACTGCCCCTGTCTCCGAGCACGGTGAGCGAGCGATCGCGCGGTGCGGCGAGCCCGCAGGTCAGCCGCGCCCTGACGCCGCTCTCGAAGGTCAGGAGACCTACGGAAAAATCGGGCGCGAGCACCTCGTCACCCCCGACACCCTTGTCCGGAAAGCACAGCGCAGAAGACGCTGAAAGATGCACAACCGGGCCGAAGAGGTCGACCAGCCAGCTCAGCGCATAGCCTGCATGCTCCAGCGTGCAGCCGATCTTGAACTCTTCCGCGCCGGGCCAGCGCGCGCCCGAACGGCTTCGCCAGTTCTGCCAGTCGGCACGGAAGACGGGGCCGTCCTCCATCTCGGCATAGACGAGGCGCGGGCGACCGATCTCGCCTTTGGCCATGAGGCGGACAAAAGCCTCATGCGCGGTGCTGAGCGCATTGGCGGGGGCGCAACAGACGGTCAGGCCGCGTTCGGCGGCAAGCTTCGCCAGCGCTTCCGCTTCATCGACATTCATGGCCAGCGGCTTCTCGCAATAAACATGCTTGCCGGCTTCGAGAGACGCCCTGTTGACCGCGTAATGGCTCTCCGGGTTTGTCAGATTGACGACGATCCGGACATCCCCGTCATCGAGAAGGGACTGCATGTCCGCATAGGGACGCGCTTCATGAAAATCGCAGAACTGGCTGAGCCTTTCAGCGTCACGGTCCCACACACCCGCCAGTTGGAGACCGGGGTGGTTCTGGAGCGTCGTCATGTAATAGTCGGCAACGAAGCCCGTGCCGACAAAAGCGATTTTCGTCATTGGAAGCCTCAAACAGGTCCTGACCTTACTTCTTCAGTGAGCGGATCATGCGCAGCACATCGTCCTCGGCAGTATTGCCGCCAAATTCCTCGACAATGCCGAAAGCCCCGCCATAGCCCCAGATGGACCAGGCAAAACCGCGTTGCTCTGCCTTTTCGATCATGTCTCGAATATAGGCTGCGCGCCACGCGCCGGGGATCACGTCGGGATTCCCGTATTCCTGGCGGATCATACCGAACTCGCCGAGCAGGATGTTCTGCGGGTCGACGCCATATCGCGCAGCCCAGTCCGCCACCGTCTCGAAGGACGCGTCCATCTGCGCATCCAGTTCCTCCTCCGTGTCGATGCCCGCGATCTGCTCATGCAGATAATCAAGCATGCCCGAGCGGCGCATAAAGGGTGCGTCAGCGCGAATGCGTGCGCGCGCCTTTGAAACCGCGGCTTCCAGCTCGGCCTTGTGCTCGTAGGGAGGGTAAGGAACGCCCGTCACATAGCGAATGAAGTCGCCCGCCCAGAGGGCGCCCTGCGTGGTCAGGATGAAAGGATCATAGGAATGAAAGCCCCACAGGATGTTCTCGTCCGGGATGGTGTTGGGGTTGAGTGCGGCAAGCCCGCTGGCCGATCCCCAGCACGCACCGGACAGAATGAGCGTGGTGCGCGGCGCAGAAGATCGGGCCGCTGCGAAAAGCCGGCCAAGCTGATCGTCCCAGGCTGCAGCCTCCGCGCCTTCGCAGCCCGTCACGGGCTCATTCATCAGTTCGAAGGCAACGCGCTCGGGGTCCTCTGCGGCCAGCGTGCGGCCCATGTCACGCACGAGATCCAGATAGCGCTCGAACAGCGCATCGTCGCGCAGAAGCTCTTCTACCCCTGCAAACCGGTCGGCACCGCGCGGGATGGGGTGGAGATCGACGATCGCCTTCAGCCCGGCGGCGTTGATGGTGCGCACGCCCTCCAGAACCGACGTCAGAAGGCGCTCGCGCAAATGGTCTGACTTCGGAGAGAGAAATGGAATGGGATCGACCGGCATGCGCAGGAAATCGAATCCAACATCTCTCAGAAGTGCAAGATCTTGCGCATCCAGCCTGCGCCGCCATTCGGGATATGGCAGGAGCACGCCGTCGCGCGACCACTCCGCCTCGTTCGGCCAGGTATCCCAGAGGTCAAGATTAAGGCCGCGCTCAGGTGAGAAGGTCGCGGCCTCAAGCGGCCCGGAAGCCAGCGCCAAAAGGCCGGCCGCGGCCAGCCCGCGCTTCAACCATGCCGTTCTGCTCGCCATTCAGCGGCCCCCGTTTCCTCATCCGAGCGGCAAACACCGCACCTTCCGGATACCAGCCGCGGATTAACGAAACATGGTGATGGACGTCGGCAAGCTGTGCTTCAGGGCGCCTTTATAAATTTGGGAAATTCCGGTTTGAAATTCTGAAATTCGCTCTGGAATGACGGAAAACCGGTCAAATTCCGAAATTCGGGCGGCTTTGCGCCGCCCGGAAAATCGTCGCGTCATCTAGGCGCGCAGTGCCTCGGCGTGACCGCTCTCTCCAGCCTGCGCATCCGTCTCGCTTGCCAGCCCGGCCGCGACGACAGAGACGCGGAAGACACCCTCCAGCTTGTCATCGAAGATGGCACCGACGATGATCTCGGCATCGTCGCCGACTTCCTCGCGGATGCGGGTGGCTGCTTCGTCCACCTCGAACAGTGTCATGTCGCGGCCACCGGAAATGGAGACCAGAACGCCGCGTGCGCCCTTCATGTTGGCTTCGTCCAGAAGCGGGTTGGCGATGGCCGCTTCCGCAGCCTTCATCGCGCGCGCGTCGCCCGTCGCCTCGCCCGTGCCCATCATGGCGCGGCCCATGTCGCGCATGACCGAACGGACATCGGCAAAGTCCAGATTGATCAGACCTTCCTTGACGATCAGATCGGTGATGCAGCGAACGCCCGAGTAAAGAACCTTGTCGGCCAGTTCGAACGCTTCGGCAAAGGTGGTCTTGGCATCGGCGATGCGGAACAGATTCTGGTTGGGAATGACAATGACCGTATCGGCCGCCTGCCGCAGAAGTTCTATCCCCTGCTCGGCGATGGCCATGCGGCGATTGCCCTCGAAGGTGAACGGCTTGGTCACCACGGCGACGGTCAGGATGCCGGCATTGCGGGCCGCGGCGGCGATGATCGGCGCGGCACCCGTGCCCGTGCCTCCGCCCATACCGGCCGTGACGAAGCACATATGCGTGCCCGACAGGTGATCCATGATCTCGTCGATGGTCTCTTCGGCGGCGGCCTGGCCGATCTCCGGCAGCGACCCCGCACCCAGCCCCTCAGTCGAGTTCGCGCCAAGCTGGATCAGCCGCTCGGCCTTCGACATGGTGAGCGCCTGCGCATCCGTGTTTGCAGCGATGAAGTCCACGCCCTGCAGGTTTTGCGTGATCATGTTGTTGACGGCGTTGCCGCCGCCGCCGCCGACACCGACAATGGTGATCTTGGGGCGCATTTCAGAGATTTCGGGCTTCTTTTCGTCCGTCATTGGGCCTTGGTCCTTCCTGGGGGCAGGCGGCGAAAACGAATCGCTCCGCCCGCGCGTCCGCATCAGGGAATCAGAGTGCGCACGCTAGTTCAAGTGCGCGCTACGCCACGAATGCCGCCACAATACGGCTCGACTACAAATCTGATGACGCCCTGTAACGCTCGACCGGCAACGTCAGGACGGAACCTCGGCATTGTCGGCAATGACGCTTTCACGCAGGAGCCTCAACACATCCGGATCGGCCGACTGCACACGGCTCCAATTGGCTATGAAAGGCGTTTCCATCGGGTGCTCCAGAAAGGTGTGCCCCGCCTCGACGATATTCGCGGCAAAGAGTTCCACCGCCTTTTCCTCCTTGTGGCGATCCACATGCAGGCCGTTCATGATGGCGTCGTTGTAGTAACGCTCGATAAGATCGAGAGCGAGCCGGTAATATGTGGCCTTGAGCGTGCGGAAATGCTCCTGACTGAACACCATGCCGTCGGTCGCGAGTTTGCGGAAAATCGCCTTGGAAATGTCAATAGACATGCGCGAAAGCCCGCGTGCGGCATCTTCTGCCGAAAGCGGCTGGTGCTTGTGGTCGTAGCGGTCGCAGATATCCACCTGGCAGACGGAGTGGCGACCGAGATTGCGCCATACTTCTGAAAGAACGCCGATCTCCAGCCCCCAGTCGGAGGGAATGCGGATGTCCGGGAGGATGGAGGTGCGCATGGCGAATTCGCCCGCCAGCGGATATCGGAAAGCCTGCAGATATTCGACATAATCGCTGTGGCCGAACGTGCGCTGCAGCGCCTGTAGAAGTGGCGCGATCAACAGCCGGCTAACCCGGCCGTTCAGTTTCCCGTCTGCGATACGCGGATAGTATCCCTTGCAGAACTGATAGGGAAAGGAAGGATTAGCCAGCGGATAGACAAGCCGCATCAGCATTTCGCGCGCATAGGTGGTGATGTCGCAATCATGCAGGGCCACCACGTCGCTATCCTGGCAGGCAATCGTGTAGCCCATGCAATACCAGACATTGCGCCCCTTGCCGGGCTCTTCCGGCGCGAGCCCAAGAGAGGCGAGGCGCTCCTGAACAGCTTTGAGGCGCGAGCCGTCGTTCCACAGGATCGAGTGCTTTTGCGGCAAACGGGAGAAATAATCCCGGGCGAAGCGAAATTGCTCTTCGTCTGCGCGGTCCAGACCTATGACGACGTGATTGATGTAATCCACCTGGCAAAGCTCATCGACGATCTTGCCAAGCGCAGGAGCTTCGAGCTCTGAAAACAGCGACGGCAGGATGAGCGTGATCTTGCGGCGGCCGGCGAAGAGGTTGAGCTGCCGCTCCATCTCTTGCGGCGCGACGGTGCCGAGATTGTGCAGCGTGGCGACGCTTCCGCTCTGCTGAAAATCCGACATGATGTTCCTCTCCGCTATTCGATCTCTTCCAGCACTGCGAGCATTTCTTCGTTCCAGCCTGCCGGCCCCGCAAGACGCGCCCTTCTCAGCACCTGGCTTCCACCACGGGCAATCTTGCCGATACCCGCATGGGCAGGGTTGGGAATTTCAATCGCAATGTCCACGCTTTCCAGCATGTCGCGGTCGTTTGGCGCATCGCCAAGTGCGACGCTAACCACCGGAGTGTGTTTGCCTTCCAGCCCCGCAAGCAGTTCGCGGACCCTCTCTCCCTTTGTGCCGCCGAACGAAAGCGTAGCGAACCGCCCGCCCTTTTGAACAAGCACACCCTTGTCGTTGAGCGCCTGACAGAACGCCGCGAACTCCTCTTCCGTCCCGCTCCAGATTCCGGGTTCGGAATAGTCCCGTTGCCGGGCCAGTTGCGCTGCCTCGAGGCTCAGGCCGGTGCAGGCCGCCACCTCCCCTGCGTCCCAGTCCGAGAAGCCGGAATATCTGCGCCTCAGTTCACCCGGCAGCGTGTCGACAAGCCGGACAATTTCCTCATACCGGCTTTCGGACTTTCGCAGATTTCCGGTTTTCGGTGGAAGAATGCCGGCACCATTCTCGATGATGGCCGGGCAATGGGCAAATCCCATGGCCTCACGCAAAGGCGCGATCTCGGCTGCGGTCTTGCTGGAAGCCAGGATGAGCACGCCATCCCGCGCACGCAGCGCCTTCAGCGCAGGACGCGCCGGTGCGAATTCATAGGTCTCATGGTCGAGCAGCGTACCATCCAGGTCGCTGAACACGACGAGGCGCGGCCTGATGATCATGAAACCGTTTGCCGGTTGGAGATCCAGCGTGTCTGATACGGAGCAAAGGCTATCTCGCCGGAAAGCTGTGCGATCGGCTCGCCCGTCAGAAGATCGCACCACAGATCGCCCTCGATGAGGTTGAGAGCCATGGAGGGTATGGAACGTGTGTCACTGGTCAGGTTCGATACTGCGAAAATGCTCTGCGACCTGTCGAGGCTCTGGCGCCAGAAACCGAAAAAGGCCTCGCCGAGCTGAAGCGTGAATTGCGTGGCGTTGGGATGGAAGGCGGGTTGCCCCGAGCGCACGCGCACCATCTCCTTCAGCCGCGAAAGCACACGGGCGGAGAGCGTGTTTGGGTCATCAAGCTCCTTGCGCAGCATCGCGTAGTCCAGTCGCTTCCGGTTGATGGCGCGATTGTAGCCCAGCTTTTCGACACCGTCATAGTCGTTGCGCGTTGCGAGCAGGGAGTGGATGTAAAATGCGGGAATGCCCTCCAGCCCCATGACAATGGCCTGGCTGCAAAGAAAGCGCTCGACCTGCAGATCGTCGGTCCCTTCATGGGTTCCGGCAAAGGCGTCAAACAGCGCCACATTCAGCTCATAGGGCCTGTCGCCATCCGGGCGGGCATAATAGGAAACCCGGCCGCCAAAGCCCTGCACCGTGTCGATGACCTGCAGGATCTCTTCTTCAGGAATGAGACCTTCGGCGGGTCGCAGGCCAATGCCATCATGCGAGGCGGAAAAATTGAAATAGGCACAGCCGAGCTGCGCCGGCGGCATCGCCATCTGCCAGGCGTTAAGATATTTCGACGTGCCGCCCAGCAGCGCGTGCAGGAGAAGCGGCGGCAGCGCGAAATTGTAGATCATGTGCGCTTCGTTGCGATTGCCGAAATAACTGAGATTTTCGACATTCGGAACATTGGTCTCGGTGATGAGTACAATCGGTTCCTCGCGATAATCGCACAAGAGCCGGATAAGGCGGATGATCTCATGCGTCTGGCGCAGATGGATGCAACGAGTCCCGATCTCCTTCCAGAGGAAGGCCACCGCATCGAGGCGAATGGTGCGCACGCCACGCTCGATATGCTCGCGGATGATATCCAGAAATTCGAACAGGACACGCGGGTTTGAGAAATCGAAATCAACCTGATCGTGGCTGAAGGTGCACCAGACATGCTTGGTGCCGGTTTCCGTCTCGAAGGCGCGCAAGAGTGGATGCGTGCGCGGACGCACAACCGCACTCAGATCATCATCGGGGTTTGCCACCTTGAAGAACCGATCCCAGGGTTCGTGGCCCTGCAGGAAATCCGAGAACATGCGGCTCTGGCTGGAGCAATGGTTCATCACCAGATCGGACATGAGACGGAAGTGGCCGGCGATGCGCGAAATATCGGCCCAGTCGCCCAACTGGCTGTTCACCTCGCGATAGTCGGTGACGGCGAACCCATCATCCGAGGTGAACGGAAAGAATGGCAGGATGTGAATGCCTGTGAAGACGCCCGCCAGATAGCGCTCGGAGAAATCGTACAGCAGATCGAGCGGCTTGTGTTCGCCATCCACCAGCGTGTTGCCATAGGTGATGACGTAGTTGTCCTTTTCGCTCCAAAGCGAATTTGCCGGGACCCGGCCACGCCTGCGCGGCTTTCCCTTCTCTCCGAAGAACACGGCCAGCGCCTGTTCTGCAAGCTTGGCGGGGCCCTGGTCAGGATATATGGAACCGAGGAGCTGGCTGAGACCATTGTGCAGCCTGGTGGGCGTCGTCGCTGGCGCCCTGCGCTCTGCTCCCGTTACCGTCATGTGCCGAACCGGTCATGCTGCATTGCAACATGATGGCGTGGGACGGCGACAATGGCAAGGGGTCATCAGATTTCCGGCAGCCAACCGCCTTCGGGCGTCGGCGCAAGGGCCGGCGTTTCGAACACGCCGACAACGCGGTCGCAGATGCCCTCGCTCTCGACCGAAAGCGCCTCGCGCCAGCGGCTCGTCTGCAACATGGCCGCACCCACGGCAACGGGCTCGATGTCGCAAAGCTTGAGGAGCTTCAGACCGGCCAGAATGGAACTGCCGGTGCTGATGACATCATCCACCAGAAACACGCGACGCCCCTCAATGAGCGGCAGCATGCGCGGGTCCACATAAAGGCGCTTCTGCTGATCGGGGCTGGTGACGGAGCGCAGCGGAACCGAGCGCTCTTCCTCATACCAGAACTTGCGCGATGTACTGAGCGGCACATAGCGGCTGTGACCGAGCGCGCGGGCGACCTGAGAGGCAAGCGTCAGGCCGAGGGTGGGCAGGCCGACGACGACATCCGGCCTGAAGGCGTACGCCTTTTCAGCGAGCGCCTTCGCCAGCGCATCGGAGACGGAGAAGCTTGCCTGGTTGACGATGAGCGACGCAAGCGCCCGCTCGCCACCTGAAAGAACGCGGATCGGGAGACCGAGCTGACGCCCATCGGGCAGCTCTGCGGGGAAGAACCCCTTGTGGCCGCCGCGCGGGGCGCGCTCGAAGGTTCCTGCCGGTTCGAGCACCTGCCAGAATGCCTGGGGATCGATCTGGAAATCGGAATGCGTCATTGTCTGCCGAAAGGCCCCGCGTTAAGAATGAGCTGTTTTCACCTTGGATTTCTGTTTCCGGACAGAGCAACGATCTCCACGCCGGCCGCCTTGCTGCGGAAGGCACCTTTTATCCGGGCAGACGCATGAATGGAAAGGGCGTATTGATGGCTGTTAACGAGGATGTTCGCGCGGAGCTCGATTTTCTCGTCGCATTGCGGCGCGATCTGCACGCCCATCCCGAGCTGGGCTTCGAGGAAGAGCGGACCAGCCAGATTGTCGCCGAACATCTGACAGAGACCGGCATGAAGGTGCATCGCGGCCTTGGCGGCACCGGCGTGGTGGGCACGCTGACGGTGGGCAATGGCCCGCGCACCATCGGCCTGCGCGCCGACATGGACGCGCTCGCCATGCCTGAAACCGCCGACCGGCCCTACAAATCCACCGTGCCCGGCAAGATGCATGCCTGCGGACATGACGGACACACGACGCTGCTTCTGGGCGCGGCGCGCGAACTGGCGCGCACGCGCAATTTCTCCGGCACGGTGCACTTCATCTTCCAGCCGGCGGAAGAAGGCCGTGGTGGCGCAAAGCGCATGGTGGAAGACGGGCTGTTCGAGCTGTTTCCCTGCGATGCGGTCTATGGCCTGCACAACATGCCCGGCCTCGACACCGACGAGATGGCCGTTGTGGCCGGACCGCAGCTTGCCTCTTCCGACAGCTGGCAGGTGCGTTTTCGCGGTGTCGGCACCCATGGCGCAAAGCCGCATCTGGGCAAGGACCCGGTGACGGCGGGCGGGCATTTTCTTGCAAGCCTGCAGACGATTGTCGGCCGTGTGGTGGACCCGTTGCAGCCAGCCGTGGTGAGCGCCTGCTCGGTGCAGGCGGGCGATCCCAACGCGCTCAACGTGATCCCCGATTTCATGGACATTGCAGGAACCGCCCGCGCCTACACGCCGCGTGTGCGCGACCAGCTGGAAGAAGAGATCGGCCGGCTGGCGAATGGTGTTGCTGCGATGTTCGGCATCGAGGCGGAATACCGCTTCATCCGCCGCATCCCCCCCGTGGTGAACGATGCGGATGCGACGGCGCGCGCGCTGGCGGCGGCGAAGGCCGTGTGCGGAGACAAGGTGCGCACCGACTTTCCGCCTTCGACGGCGGGCGACGACTTCGCGTTCTTCTCGCAGGACGTGCCGGGGGCCTATGTGTGGCTCGGCAATGGCCCGGCCGTGGATGGCGCGCTGCACCACAACACGGCTTATGACTTCAATGACGGGGCGATCGGCACCGGCGTAAAATTCTGGACGACGCTGGTGGAGCAGGAACTGGCTGCCTGATTTTGGATGTGGGGCGCTCGCCCCTCATCCGCCTGCCGGCACCTTCTCCCCGCCTGCGGGGAGAAGGAAGAAGTGGCACCGTCTATGCCCCCTTCTCCCCGTTCACGGGGAGAAGGTGAGGATGAGGGGCGAGCGCTGACCTGAAAACTCAGGCAATGCCTATCCCAGAATTTCGAGAACCGGCGTTTCCAGAACGGCGGGGCGTGCGTTGTCGGCAATGCCGAGATCGGTCTGGTGCGGGCCGGCATTGCAGGCGAGCGTCGCGCCGAAACAGGCCTTGAACACCAGATAGGGCGGCTCCCAGTCGACAATGTCGTCCATGGCGGAGCGCAGGGACGCAAAGCCCGCCGCCACATCGGCCAGCGGTTCATCGGAGACGAGGCCCGACAGGGGTAGCGCCAGAGAGGCGACGATCTTGCCGCCCCGCGCAACGGCCATACCGCCGCCAGCCTGGATCACCCAGTTGGCCGCTGCCGCCACATCTTCCTCATTGCCGCCGAAGACTGTGACGTTGTGGCTGTCGTGGGAGACCGTGGTGCAGAACGCGCCGCGCCACGAGCCCCAACCGGTGAGATAGCCCACGCGCGGAATGGCCGGCGCGCGGCCATGACGGTGAATGACGCTGATCAGCGTCGCGCCCTCAGGCGGCACGACGAAGCCGTCACGCACCGTCGCTTCCGCCTCGCCCCATTCGGTGAAGCGGGGGCGGTGAATGGTGGCGACGCGCACGCGCTCTCCATCTGCCCGGACGCGAAAATCATCGGGCGTGAAGGTGGGGCATTTGATCGAGCCTTTGAGCGGCGCGGTGGAATGCGCCTTCACCGGGGCGGTCAAAGCGCCATCGCGCGCGACCACGACGCCATTGGCGATGACGGCGGCGGCGCGGAAATTCTCCAGATCGTCAAAGAGTGCGATGTCGGCGCGGCGACCGGCGGCGACAAGACCGAGATCGGGCCGCGCGAGCCGGTGCGCGGCGTTGAGCGTTGCGGCCTGAATGGCCCAGGGAGCCTGCATGCCGTAGCGCACCAGGCGGCGCACCACATCGTCAAGCCCGCCTTCGTTGAGAAGCGAATCCGGGAAAACGTCGTCGGTGCAGAGCGTGACCGTGGAGGGCAGATGCCCGAGCGCGTTCAGCGCCTCGACGAATTCCGGCAGGAGATGATCGTGCGAGCCGCGCATCTCGATGGCGAGGCCGGCGCGCAGCTTGGCCATCAGATCATCGCCGGAGACGAGTTCGTGATCGGAGCTCACGCCGGCGGCCATGAAGGCGTTTAGGTCTGCGCCTGCGAGGCTGCGGGCATGGCCGAAGACGGGCTTGCCGCTTTCAAGGCCGGCCTGCACCACATCGCGCATGGGCGCGGTGCGGTCGATGACGCCGCGCATGTTCATGACCTCGGCAACGCCGCCAATGCCGGGACGCGCCAGCATGTCGGCCAGCTCGGCTCCGCCGAAATCGGCAGCGGACATTTCAAGACCGGGGGCTGCAGGAACGCAGGACGGCGCGAGCACGATCATGCGCAGCGGCAGATCGGCCGCCGCCTCCAGCGCCCAGGTGACGCCGTCGAGCCCGTGCACATTGGCGAATTCATGCGGATCCCACTGAACGGTGGTGACGCCGCGCGGCAGCACGGCCTGCGCATAAGCGGCAGGCGTGATCATGGAGCTTTCCACATGCATGTGCATGTCGATCAGGCCGGGCGTGATGGTGAGCCCTTCCGCCTCGATGATCTCGGCTGCGTCGTCGCGCGCGCCCCGCTCGTGGACGCTGGCGATGAGCGCGCCGACAATGCCGATATCGGCGGGGCGCAGTTCGCCGGTCACCGCGTCGAGCAGCGTGCCACCGCGAATGAGAAGATCAAAAGGCGCATCGCCGCGTGCGGCTGCAACGGCGCGGTCGCGCAGGGCGGCATTGTCGAGATCGCGGGGCTCAATGGTCATGAGCGGGCAGCCTCCACGAGGGCGTCGAGCGCCAGCGCGCGAACGCGGGCGGCATCGGCGCGCATGCCCCAGAGCGCATTGGGTTTCACATGCGGGCGCTGGTCGACAATGGTGCGGCCACGCGTGTGCGCACCGGCAAGCTCCATCGTCACCTCCGCGTCTTCGAAGACGAAGGCGTCAGGGGCGACGAAGGCGGCGGCGGCGGTGGGATCGTAAAGCGCCATGGCGGGACGGCCGCGCGTGAGCGCGATGTCGACATAGGCGCCAAGAAGATCAGCGAGGATTTCGGCGTTCGGCGTGCCGGCGGCGCGCACGACATCGACATCTTCGGGACTAACGAGCACCTGACGGCACAGGTCGAGATCGGCGACGCGCAGCGACATGCCGCTTGTCAGAACGATGGCGACAGCCTCGGGATCAGCAAAGGCGTTGAACTCGGCAGACGCCGTGTGGTTGCCACGGGTTGCGCCGCCGCCCATCCAGGTCACGCTGTCGATCTTTGAAATGAGATCCGGGCGGGCGAGCGACAGGATCGCGATGTTGGTGAGCGGCCCGAGCGCCAGGATTTCGCCCGGCGCATTGAGCCCTTCAAGCCATGCGGTCAGGGCCGCAAGCGCATCGGTGCGCGGCAGCGCCTCGGCTTGAGGAAGGCTGCGCCCACGGGTCGGAATGCCGGTGGGGCCGAGAACATGGGCGGGTGTTTCCACCCCGCCCAGGATCGCCCGTTCCGCGCCGGTGTGGATCGGGAACCGCCAGCCAAGCAGCGATGCGGCTCCGGCGGCATTGGCGCGCACCGCATCCATCGGCGCGTTGCCGAACACCAGCGAGACGCCAGCGACCGGCTTCGACGAGGCGGCGACCATCATCACCGCCAGAATGTCGTCGAAGCCCATATCCGTGTCGATCCAGACCAAGGCGGACACTCCCTTTCTACATGCGTTCGAGAACGGCAGCGCGCTCCGGCGGCAGGTCGAAGGCAACTGTGCTGCCCGGTTCAAAGGCGGGGGCGGATGCATCCATCTCGGCCTTGATGGGGCCGAGCGGGCTCTTCAGCAGGTATTCGCGCGAGCCACCGGCAAAGGCCGCGCCAAGCACCTCGCCTTGAAAGCGCCCCTCCCCGAGGGTCACCATATGCGGACGCCAGGCAAGCCCCGGCGCATTGACGGCAGACGCACCGGCGAGATCCACTGCGCCGTTGTCTGTAACGATCTTCCCGTCCTTGACGGCAAAGATGTTTTCAAAGCCGACGAAATCGGCAACGAAGCGCGAACGAGGACGGTTGTAGACATCCTCGGGCGAACCGACCTGCTCGATTGCGCCTTCCTTCATGACGACGATGCGGTCGGCCAGCGCCAGCGCCTCGTTCTGGTCATGCGTGACGAAGACCATGGTGACGCCGCTCTCGCGCTGGACGCGCTGCAGCTCGGTGCGCATTTCCAGACGCAAGCGCGCATCGAGGTTGGACAGCGGCTCGTCGAGCAGCAGCACCTTGGGCTCCATGACCAGCGAGCGGGCAAGCGCGACGCGCTGCTGCTGACCGCCGGAGAGTTCCGCCGGCTTGCGGCTGTGGAATTTTCCGAGCCCAACCATGGCGAGGCCGGCCTCGACCCGTTGGTTGATCTCGGTGGAAGGGAGCTTCTTCAGGCGCAGGCCGAAGGCGACGTTCTCGAACACGGTCAGATGCGGGAACAGCGCATAGGACTGGAACACCAGACCGACATGACGTTTGTTGGCCGGCACATAGGTGATGTCCGCACCATCCAGCGTGATCTTGCCGGACGCCGGACGCAGAAGGCCGGTGATGGCGCGCATGGTGGTGGTCTTGCCGCAACCGGAGGGACCGAGCAACGCAATCAGCTCACCCTTGCGGATGGACAGGTTGAGACGGTCGACCGCGACGGTCTTGCCATAGGCGAGCGTGAGATCGCTCAAATCGAGATAGGTTTCATCAGACATAGCGGGAGAACCCCAGGAAACGTTCCGCGAGGAAAACGATGGAAATGGAAAGGAAGGCGAGCAGCGCGGCAAGAGCAGCCACCGACGGATCATAGGTAATTTCCATGTACCAGATCATGTCGATGGGCAGCGTGCGCACGCCCGGTCCTGAAAGGAAGAGCGACACCGGCACCTGATTGAAGCTGGTGACGAAGCCCAGAATGAAGGCCGCCAGAATGCCGCTCTGAATGTTGGGCAGCACGATCCGGAAGAAGGTGGCGACCCGCGAAGAGCCTAGGATGACCGCAGCCTCCTCGATGTCACTGCGCAGATTGTCGAGCGAGGCCGAAACCACGCGCACCGCATAGGGCAGGATCAGCGCCGTGTGGGCGATGAACAGAGCCAGACCGACGCTGACATCAAGCGGGATCACCAGATAGCGCAGAAGCGCCAGACCGACGATGATGCCCGGCACGATGATCGGCGCGGAGACGATGGTGCGGATGGTCTCGCCGAAGGGCAGACGATAGCGTGAGGCGGCATAGGCCACCGGCACGCCAAGCACGAGTGCAGCGAGCGTGCCGAAGATGGCGAGGAACATGGAAAGCGCAAAGCTTGCCCTGAAACTCTCCACCTCGAACACTTTCATCACCCATTTGAGCGACAGGCCCTGCGGCGGGAAGGCGAGCGTTTCGCCGCCCGAAAGGGCCGCCGCAACGATGATGACGAACGGCCCGAGCAGGAAGATGAGGACGAGCGTCAGCGTGACGTAGGACAGAAGGCGGGAGGTCATCGCTTGTTCCTCGCGGTGGCCAGGCGTTTCAGAAGCAGGTTGGCGGAGAAGCTCATGACCATGAGGATCATGGCGATGATGCTTGCCGAGGCGAAATCGTTGGCGACGGTGACGCGCTGATAGAGCAGCGTTTCCAGCATCAAGACCTTGGAGCCGCCGAGAATGGCGGGGGTGATGTAGGCCGTGAGCGAGCCGGTGAAGACCAGCGTGCCGCCGATGACGAGCCCTTCCTTGGTCAGCGGAAGGATGACCTTGACGAAGACCTGCAACCAGTTTGCCCCCAGAACACGCGCGGCGGGCACGGCATCCTTGGGCATGTTTTCCAGCGCACTGATGAGCGACAGGATCATGAGCGGCAGGAAGAGCTGCAGGAGACCGATGAAAACGGCCGTCTCGGTGAACAGGAACCGGATGGGCGTGTCGGAAAGACCGAGCCAGACAATGGTTTCGTTGACGAAGCCGGTGCGGCCCAGAATGACGATCCAGGCATAGGTGCGGGCGACGGGCGAAATCATCAGCGGCATGACGACGAGGCCGATCATGCGGCCGCGCGCGGTGGGCGGCAGCGTGACGATGGAATAGGCCGTGGCATAGCCGATGACCGCCGACACGGCAGTCACGATCGCGCCGAGCTTCAGCGTGCGCCAGAAGACGGTGCGGTTGAGCTCGCTTTCAAAGAAGCCAGCATAGGACGCCAGGGTCCAGCTTCCCTCGGCGCGAAAGCCCTAGGAAAGCAGGATACCCACGGGAACGAGAAAAACGATCGCCGCGAAGACCGCCGCGGGCAATGCCAGCGCCAGTCCTTCCATCCGATTCTGAAACATGTGTTGGAACCTTGTGTTGGGTTCGGGGGCGGACCCTCCGCCCGCCCCCGAGCCATCGCATCAGCTTAACGGCTTACTGGCCGATCTGAGCATTCCACTCCGAGAGCCAGGTCTCGCGGTTGTCGAGAATGACGGCCGGGTCGAGCAGCTGCAGGCTCTCAACGGTCTCGGCGCCATAGGTGAGGTTTTCGGCGATCTCGTCGGAGACCTTCACTTCCGCGTTGGCAGGGCTGTCCACCAGCGCCTCGGCAAGCTTGGTCTGGATATCGGTGGAGAGCCAGAAATCCATGAACTCATAGGCGAGATCTTCGTTCTTCGCGCCCTTGGTCAGGATCATGACGTTCATGCCGCCAGTCTGGCCTTCCTTCGGGGTGGCCCAGGCCATGTCGAAGCCCATCTTGGAGTATGCGCCCCAGGCGAAACGGCCAATGGGTGCAGCCAGTATCTCTTCCTGCTGCATGAGCTGCGCCACCTGCGAGGAACGCTCGTAGAAGGTGACGATATCGTCCTTGTGCTTTGCGACCTCACCGATGGCGGCCTTCAGGTCTGCCGCATCGTCGCCGATGGCCTTGCCGACCATGTAGAGCGCGGGCGGACCCTGATTGGTGCTGACATTCGGGAACGCAACGCGGCCCTTCAGCTTGTCCTGGAACAGGTCGGCCCAGCTCTCAATTGTGACCTCGTCGGCGCGGTAGGCGATGGAGGTGGCGTAAAAGGTGTAGCCGACAGCCAGATTGTCGCCGAGCGGATCCTTGGCGATGTCGTAGAGCTTGTCATAGTTCGACAGGCGGCTGACGTCGATGGCCTGGGTGATGCCCTTGCGCGATGCCGAAAGCGCGTCGTGCGTGGACATGACGGCCATATCGATTTCCGGATCGTCCTTGCGTGCTTCCAGCTTTGCGAGACGCTCCACGGAGTTGCCGGTCTCGACCACCAGTTCACAGCCGCACTGGGCCTCGAACGGGTCGTAGACGATCTCTTTGAAAGCGTCCTGGGCGAAACCATAGACAGAGATGACGAGGGTTTTGTCGGCTGCCTGTGCCGCGCCGCTGAGCGCGGCCAGCGCAACGCCGGAGGCCATGAGTTTCTTGAACATGTCTAATCGCTTCCTTCTCTGGTGGTGCTTCTTAGGGGCAGGACCTGGCTCATGTTGGATGACGCCGGCCCGGTGAGGGCCGGCGCCGTCTCGCCAGAAGCGGGGAGCCCCAACGCCGGCCCGCTTGACTGGCGAACGATAAGCTCCATCGGAATGGAGCTCTGGCCCTGAGAGGCCGGCAGATCGGACGGCGCATCGCGCGCACCGCCTTGCTCGATCTGGGAAATGAGTTCGGCAATGGCGATCTCGGCAATGCGCTCCATATCCATACGCATCGTGGTGAGGCTCGGCGCGATGACGCCGGCCCAGATGAGATCGTCAAAACCGGTGACGCTGACATCGCCCGGAATGGAAATACCGCCCTGTTGCAGCTCGGTGATGGCGCGCAGGGCATGGAGATCCGACACGGCGGCGAACGCCGTAACGCCCTCCTCCACCAGACGCACGAGACCGAGCGGGCAGCCCGAACCATGGCTGCGCTCCATCTCGCCAATCCAGATCAGGCGGATTTCGCCCTTGCCTGCAAAGGCTTCGCGAATGCCGGCGATGCGATCGTTCTGGACGCTGGAATCGGAATGGAGGCCGATGATCGCCACGGAGCGGTGGCCGAGCTCCAGCAGATGCCGGCCAATTTCCAGGCCGCCATTGCGGTGATCGGCGGCAACGGTGTTGCCCGGCGTGGAGGGGGAATCGATGACCGCAACGGGACGGCCGATATCGCCGATGCGCGTGCCATGGCGTGGAACGACGACGATGCCATCCGCGCCACGCTCGATCAGCCGGTTGATGGCGCGGGACTGGGCTTCGATATCGCCGCGACTGTCGCCGATGAGAACGCCATAGCCCGCCTCGGAAGCCGCATGCTCGATGGCCTGCGCGAATTGCGGAAAGAGCGGGTGACCGATGTCAGCAAGAACGAGGCCAAGCACATGGCTGCGCCCGGTGCTCAGCGCCCGGCCCGCGAGGCTGGGCACATAGCCCAGCTCTTTTGCCTTTTCGCGGATCGCCCGGCCGAGCTCCTTCGACACGCGGCCCTTTCCGGACATCGCGTTTGAAACGGTCGCAACCGATACGCCAAGCGCTTTGGCAATATCGGATAGATTGGCACGAGAAGCCATCAAAGCCCGATTCACATGAAGGTTAAGCGTTTAAGCATTATGCCCGGCAAGAACCATCATGTCGAATCGGTTTTTGAAAATCCCCAGAATTGGAGTCAGGCGGACGCCGTGACCGCCCTCGCCTCGCCGACCTGCGCTCCCTCCTGCCCGGCAGACCGGGCAGGAAGAGGCGCTTGAAAGCGCTTGAGCCGCAGGGCATTGCCCAGCACGAACACACTGGAGAGCGCCATCGCACCGGCAGCGAGCATGGGTGACAGGAGCGTTCCCGTGGTCGGGTAGAGCACACCGGCGGCAACCGGAATGAGGCTCACATTGTAGGCGAATGCCCAGAACAGGTTCTGCCGGATGTTCTTCATGGTCGCCTGCGAGAGGCCGATTGCATTGGCAACGCCGGTCACATCGCCCGCCATGAGAACCACGTCGGCGCTCTCAATGGCAACATCCGTGCCGGTGCCGATGGCGATGCCGACATCGGCTTCCGCCAGTGCAGGAGCATCGTTAATGCCGTCGCCGACGAAGGAGACCGGGCCAGCCAGAGTGTGCAGACGCTTGAGCGCCTCGACCTTGCCCTCTGGCAGCACTTCTGCCTCGACCCGGTCGATGCCCAGCTTTGCGGCAATGGCTTCGGCGGTGTGGCGGTTGTCGCCGGTGATCATGGCCACTTCGAGCCCCAGCGCGTGGAGCGCTGCAATGGCGCGCGGTGTCGATTCCTTGATGGGGTCGGCGACCGCGATGACGGCCGCAAGCCGTCCGTCCACCGCAGCGTAAAGCGGCGTCTTGGCATCGGCGGCGAGCCTGTCGGCGGCGGTGGATGCACTGCCGATCTCGACGCCCTGCTGGCGCATGTAGCGGTCCGCACCGATGTGGAGCCTGCGACCGTCAACGGTGGCGGCAATGCCGAAACCCGGAACCGCATCGAACTCGGCGACCGACTTGAGGGTGAGCCCCTCGGCGCGCGCGGCCTCGACGATGGCTTCGGCCACGGGATGTTCGGACATGGCTTCCGCCGATGCGACGAGCGAAAGGATTTCGGCGCGCTCGAAACCGTCCTGCATCACGAAATCGGTGAGCGCGGGGCGACCGAGCGTCAGCGTGCCGGTCTTGTCGAAGGCGACGACGTGTGTGTTGCGCAGGCTCTGCAATGCCTCGCCATTGCGGAACAGAACGCCGAGCTGTGCTGCGCGGCCGGTGCCGACCATGATGGAGGTGGGCGTGGCAAGCCCCATGGCGCACGGGCAGGCGATGATGAGCACCGCGACCGCATTGACCAGCGCGAAGGCGAATGCGGGATCGGGCCCGAACACCATCCACACGACAAAGGTGAGTGCTGCGGCAAGCATCACCGCCGGGACGAACCAGGCCGTGACCCGGTCGACCACCGCCTGGATCGGCAGTTTGGCCCCTTGCGCGTTTTCGACCATGCGGATGATCTGCGCCAGCACCGTGTCGGAGCCGACCTTGGTGGCGCGGTAGACGAAGCTGCCGGTCTTGTTGATCGTTCCGCCGATCACCTCGTCGCCTTCGGACTTGGAGACAGGCACCGGCTCGCCGGAGATCATGGCTTCATCCACATAGGAAGAACCGCTTTCGACCAGACCATCGACCGGCACCTTGTCGCCGGGGCGCACCTGAAGCCGGTCGCCCACAACCACCGCCTCAAGCGGCACCTCGACAAAATTGCCATCCCTTTCAACCCGGGCGCTCTTGGCGCGCAGGCCCATCAACCGCTTGATGGCCTCGCCGGTGCGGCCCTTGGCGCGCGCCTCCAGAAGCCGACCGAGCAGGATGAGCGTGACGATGACGGCGGAGGCCTCGAAATAGACGTTGACCGTGCCGGACGGGAGAACGCCGGGCGCGAAGGTGGCCACGACCGAATAGGCCCAGGCGGCGGTGGAACCGAGCATGACAAGCGAGTTCATGTCCGGTGCAAAGCGCATCAGCGCGGGGAAGCCCTTGCGATAGAAGCGCAGGCCCGGCCCGAACTGCACGATGGTCGCCAGCACGAAGTAGAGGAGGTAGAGCGTCTTACGGTCTGCGATCCCCATCAGCCAGGCATGCATGCCCGGGATGAAATGGCTCCCCATTTCGAGAATGAAGATCGGAAGGGTGAAGATTGCAGCCAGCGTGAAATCGCGCTTGAGCGAACGAAACTCGGCGGCCTTGGCCTCCTCATGCGCATCGCGGGCGGCAGCGCCATCGGAACGGGCAACCGGCGTGTAACCGGATTTGCGGATCGCCGCTTCCACGCCGCTGCGCGCTTCATCGTTCAGAAGTTCGACGGATGCGCTTTCGGTGGCGAGGTTGACCGCAACCTTTGAAACGCCGGGCACGGCGGCAATCGCCTGCTCCACACGCCGCACGCAGGATGCGCAGGTCATGCCCTCGATGCCGATATCGAGATGGCTCTCCGGCACGGCATAGCCGGCACGTTCCACCGCGCTGACGATGCTGGAGAAATCAACGCCGGGCCGCACCGCGACATCGGCCGTCTCGGTCGCCAGATTGACCGAGGCGCTTTCAACGCCATCGACGGCGGCAATCGCCTTTTCCGCGCGTTTGACGCAGGAAGCGCAGCTGAGCCCCTCGATGCGGAAGCGTTTTACATTGGCCGAAGACGTATCGGCAGGAAGGGTATTCATCGCTTTCACCCTGAATGACTATTGTTCAGGATTGCGCTTCTAAACCTTCCAGTCAATGGAAGGTCAAGCGAGAAAATCACTGCATCGTTTCCGAGCCGGAAAAGGCGCTGAGCAGCAGGCGCAGATACTGCACTTCCGGGTGGTTCGGCAGCCGCCTGTCGATCTCGGCAAGCTGGCGGCGCGCCGCATATTCGACATCGGCATCGCCCGGCAGGCTCAAAAGCCACTCCGTGAAAGCGCGTTGCTGCGCGGGGATCGACCCCGCGCGCAACAGCTTCATTCTGGTTGCGTCATACGCCATGGATCAGTCCCAGCTCAGCGCGCCGCCGCTCTGATACTCGATGACGCGGGTTTCGAAGAAGTTCTTCTCCTTCTTCAGGTCCATCGCCTCGCTCATCCACGGGAACGGGTTTTCGGTTTCGGCGAAGACCGGAGCCAGGCCAATCTGGGCGCAGCGGCGGTTTGCGATGAAGTGCATGTACTGTTCGCACAGCGCCGCGTTGAGACCGGGAAAGCCCGTTCATACCAGCGGTTTCGGTGTTTCCAGTGGAATGCGGAACCGTGGCGGTTCCATTGGTGTGTTTTGCTTCAGTCGCCGGCATATAGACCCCCGTGGCGGTTGGACAGGGGCGCGGAGACATGCGGCGCGACGGCAGACCCGTGGCGACGCACGCACCACCGGGACACCCCGCCCGTGGACGTTTATCTCGTTATGGCAGGTCTCCTGGCTCGCAGGTCATCGCCGCTTTCGGCCTTCCCGATGCGCTGGGGCATCAGTGACTCAAAGTGAAAGCGGCTCGCTGCTTACAGTTGCGGGGGCAGCGCCGGACTTGCCCAAAGGCGCACCGGCTTCCCTTTTCACTTCCGACCCCGCGAGGAATCGGAAGAACCATAACCCCTATAGTTGGTATCCACCGGACCCTAGAAGTCAACATATTGTTTTCGGAGAAAGCAGAAACAAACTGCTGGATAATCCGCAAAGCCGCTTTGGGCATGGCTCTACGGCGCGCGCGTGATCTCCTCCAGAACGGAGAAAATCCGTTCATCATCGCATTGAGCGACATTGAAACGCAGGAACCCGCTGGCCGAGCCTGACAGGCTGAAGGCGTTTCCGGGCGCGAGCACCACGTCCCTTTCAAGCGCATGGCGGGCAAGCGTGGCCGCATCCAGCCCGTCGGGCAGACGACACCACAGGAACATGCCCGCGCTCGGCTCGATCCACGGTTCGATGCCGAGATTGCGCAGGCGCGCGCCCACCGTTTCGCGGGAGCGGGACAGACGCTGGCGAACGGTTTCCATATGCTTGCGGTAGCTGCCATCGCTCAAAAGGCCGAGCACAAGCTCCCCCGCCATGGCGGGGCCGCCGAAACAGGTGGCGATGCGCAGATCCGTGAGGCCTTCGATCCAGTCGGCAGGCGCTGCAACGAAACCGCAACGCATCGACGCGGAAAGCGACTTGGAGAAACTGCCGATATAGACGACGCGCGACAGCCCGTCGAAGGCGGCAAGCCGGGGCGCTGGCTCGACCTCGAAGTCGGCAAAAATGTCGTCTTCGATGATGGTGAGGCTGGACTGTTCGGCAAGCATCAGAATGCGGTGCGCCACCGAAGGCGAGAGCACCGCGCCGGTGGGATTGTGAAGCGCCGAATTGGTGATGTAGAGGCGCGGGGCATGCTGTGTGAGCGCCTCGGCGAAGCGCTCCGTGTCCGGCCCCGAAGGCGTGTAGGGAACGCCGACAATCCTGACCTGATGCGCCCGCAGGAGCGCATGAAAATTGAAGTAGCAGGGATCGTCCACCAGCACCGTGTCGCCCGGCTTCAGAAGGAAGCGGCAGAGGAGGTCGATGGCCTGCGTGCCGGAATCGGTGAGCATGATCTGACCCGGAGCCGCCTCGACGCCATGGCTGGCCGTGCGGCGCGCAAGCAGTGTGCGCAGCGCCAGCGAGCCGAGCGGCGCTCCGTAATCGGCAAGCGTTTGCGGGGTCGCGCGGGAGAGCCGGCGCAGCGCACGGCGCAAGGCGTCTTCCGGCATCCATGAGGCAGGCAGCCAGCCGCAACCGGGCATCGACATGCGCGAACCGGAGGCAAGCGCCTGACGCGAGATCCATAAGGGGTCGACCTCGCGGTCGAGCGCCGGGCCGATTTCGGCCAGCGCCAGCGGCGCAAGCGGCGCGGTGACGAAGAAGCCGGCCCCCGGCCGCGAGCGGATCACGCCTTCGGCGGCAAGCCGGTCATAGGCCTCGACAACGGTGGATTTCGAAACTCCCATGGCGCGCGCGCAGCTGCGGATCGACGGCAGCTTCGCCCCCGGCGTGAGCGTGCGATTGGCGATGCGCCCACGAATGGCGGACATGACGCCTTCAAGGCGTGTTTCATCGGCATTGCGCATGGATGTCAGCATCGCTGTACTGTCCGTTCGACCATTACAGTTTATTGAAATTGTACTGCATCGTCTCTGGCGACGCCATGCCCCCTGCCCCACACAGGCAGGAGAAAAGGAGCATGGCATGAACAAGACGACGATCGGCTGGGCAAGCGGCTGGGCAAGCGGCCTACTGGGTGTGATCATCTTCAGCGGGTCGCTGCCGGCGACACGGGTGGCGGTGCTGGGTTTCGATCCGGTGTTTCTGACCGTAGCGCGCGCGTCGATTGCCGGGCTTCTGGGCGGGTTTCTTCTGCTGGCGTTTCGGGAAAACCTGCCCAAGCGAAGCGAGTTGAAAGGGCTGTTCATCGTCGCCATCGGCGTGGTGGTGGGTTTTCCCCTGCTGACGGCGCTGGCGCTCGAGCACATCACCTCGGCGCATTCCATCGTGTTCATCGGCCTTCTGCCGCTTGCGACCGCCGTTTTCGGCGTCGTGCGCGGCGGCGAGCGCCCACGCCCGGCATTCTGGCTGTTCTCGGTGATGGGGAGCGCGCTTGTCGTGGGCTATGCGGCGAGCCAGGGCATGACCGCCTCCCCAAAGGGCGACCTCCTGATGCTGGCAGCCATCATCGTGTGCGGGCTCGGCTATGCGGAAGGCGCATCGCTTTCACGGAGAATGGGCGGCTGGCAGGTGATCTCGTGGGCGCTGGTTCTGTCGCTCCCGCTCATGCTGCCGCTGGCGCTCTACACCCTGCCGGCAGGGTTTGAAACGGTTGATAATGAGGCATGGTTGGGGTTTGGCTATGTGTCCGTCTTCAGCATGCTGATCGGCTTCGTCTTCTGGTATCGCGGGCTGGCGCTGGGCGGCACGGCGACGGTTGGCCAGTTGCAGCTTTTGCAGCCCTTCTTCGGCTTCGCGCTGGCGGCGATGCTGCTGCACGAACCCGTAACGGCCGGCATGATGGCGGTCACCTCCGCCATCATTCTGTGCGTGGCCGGGGCCAGATTTTCCGCCGGGCGCTCAGGCGCACCGGCGGCAGTTGGTCAAGATCTCAGGCGAAGCTCGACGTCTTGAGGAATTCGGCAAGGCGTTCGGTCTGCGGCTTCAGGAACATCACCTTCGGATCTCCCTCCTCGCCGATCACCCCCTGGTTCATGAAGATGACGCGGGAGGAAACCTCGAAAGCGAAGCGCATTTCGTGGGTGACAAGGAGCATGCTCATGCCATCGGCGGCCAGATCCTTGATCACCTGCAGCACTTCGCCCACCAGTTCGGGATCAAGCGCGGACGTGACCTCGTCGAAGAGCATGAGGCGCGGGTTCATGGCGATGGCGCGGGCGATGGCCACACGCTGCTGCTGACCGCCGGACAGCTGGCCGGGGTAGTGATCCGCGCGTTGTCCGAGACCCACACGATCGAGCCATTTTTCCGCGACACTGCGCGCCTCGTCGCGCGCCATCTTCTTCACCTTGATCAGACCAAGCATGACATTGGAAGCGGCGGTCATGTGCGGGAACAGGTTGAACTGCTGGAAGGCCATGCCCGTCAGCGCGCGCTGGCGGGCGATTTCCTTCTCGCTCTTGCGGACGCGCACGCCGTTGCGCTCTTCGTAGCCGATGGGTTCGCCATCGATGAGGATGCGGCCGCCCTGAAAATCCTCCAGCATGTTGATGCAGCGCAGCATGGTCGTCTTGCCGGAGCCCGACGAACCGATGATCGAGATCACTTCACCCTGCTGCATGGTGCAGTCGACGCCCTTGAGCACCTCCACCGAACCGTAGCGCTTGCGCAGGGCCTGAATTTCAAGAAGGTTCTTCGTCATGTCGGGTACTCTCAGGATGGAACAGACACCTTGCGCTCGACATATTTGCCGAAGCGCTCGATGGCGTAATTGATGGCGAAGTAGAGAAGGCCGGCCAGGAAATAGAACTCCAGGCTCATGAAATTGCGGGAGATGATCTCCTGCGTGCGCAGCAGAAGCTCGGCCACGCCGATGACGGACAGAAGCGTGGACGCCTTGACCATCTCCGCAGCCGTGTTCACCCAGGTGGGCAGCATCTGGCGCAGCGCCTGCGGCCACAGAACCGATGTGAAGGTCTGGCGGAAGGTGAGCCCGATGGCCCGGGCCGCTTCTGTCTGCCCGGCCGGAATAGCCTGCAGCGCGCCGCGCACGATTTCACCCACATGCGAGGAGCAGAAGACCGCCAGCGCAAACACACCCGCCTGAAACGCGTTCAGCTCAATGCCGATGGTGGACAGGATGTAGAAACTGGCGAGCACCAGAACGAGCACGGGCGTGCCACGGATGAAGTCCGTATAGGCGCGCACGACGAAGCGCAGCGGCCTGTTTCCATAGGTCAGCGCAAGCCCGACCAGAACGCCCAGCACGGAGCCAAGCGCGATGGCGAGCAGCGAGATTGAAACAGTCAGGCCAAGACCGCGCAGGATCACGAAACGGGCAAGCCAGACCTGATCGAGAAATGCGGAAAACTCGCTCATCGGCTCACCTCGAAATCACGAGACGACGCTCGACCATGCGCATAAGCGCGGCCAGCACCGTGCAGGTGGCGACATAGAGACAGGAAGCGACGATCCAGGTCTCGACCACACGGAAGGTTTCGACATTGATCTTGCGCGCCTCGAAGGTGAGTTCCGGCACCGCGATGGCTGCGGCCAGAGACGTGTCCTTGAAAAGCGAGATCAGCGTGGAAGAGAGCGACGGCAGCACATTTCTGAACATCAGCGGTATGACGATGGAGGTGCGGATCTGCATCGGCGTCAAACCGATGGCGAGGCCCGCCTCCTTCAGACCGTTGGGGATGGACAGAAGGCCCGCGCGAAACACCTCCGCCAGATAGGCGCCGGAATAGATGGCGAGCGTTGCCACGAAGCTTTCGATCTTGCCCAGACGGACACCCATCTGCGGCAGCGCGAAATAGGAAAACAGGATCAGAACGAGGATCGGCAGATTGCGGATCATCGTGACGTAAAGCGCTGCCGGACGACGCGCCCAGTCGCTTGTGGAGATGAGGCCAAAGGCCGTTACGAGGCCGATGACGGCGCCGATCAGGATCGCGCCAATCGCCAGTTCAAGGCTGAGCAAAAGCCCCCAGAGAAGCTGATCGAAACTGCGCCAGACGGCGGAAAAATTGAGTGTATAGCCCATATTGGTTCCCAGCCATGCAACAGGAACGAAGCAGGCGGCGATGTGCCGCCGCCTGCTCCCGTCCAGACGCGATGGTTATTTGTACTCTACGGGGAAACCGATCTGCGGCGGCTGAAGCTCCTTGCCGAACCAGGTCTTGAACGATTCAGCGTAAAAATTGAACTCGACCCCGGTCATCGCTTCGTGAAGCGCCGTGTTGACGAAGTGGAGCCAGTCAGAATCGCCCTGCGCCACGGCACAGGAATAGGACTGCGGGTTCCAACCATAGCCGGCATCCGTATAGCGGCCCGGATTCTGCGTCATGTACCACGCCAGCGAAGACTGGTCTGTGGCAACCGCATCGGCCCGGCCGGATTCCAGCGCCTGATAGATAAGGTCGACGGATTCGTACTGATCGACCGAGGCCTCCGGCAGGGCCGCGTGAACCATGTCTTCGGCATAAACGTTCTGAAGCACGGAGACCGTAACGGACGAGCCGGCTTCCTTCAGCGCATCATAATTCGCATAGTCGCCATCGGCCTTCAGCATAAGGCCCACACCCTCACGATAATAGGGAATGGTGAAGGCAACCTGTTGGGCGCGCTCACCCGTTACCGTCATGAACTGGCAGGTGACATCGACTTTGCCGGTGGTGATGTTCGGGATGCGCGCATCCGAGGACTGCGTCACATATTCGATCTTGTCGGGATCACCGAACAGCGCCTTGGCGATGATCCGCCCCATGTCGACGTCGAAACCCTGGAGCTTGTCGTCCACACTCTTGAAATGCCAGGGCGCGTTGGTGCTGCCGGTGCCCAGAATGAGGTGACCGCGCTCCAGAACCTCATTAAGCTTGCCTTGATCCTGAGCGAACGCCGGTGCAGCGGCAGCCACCACTGCCACGGTGAGTAACAGTGATTTCGCATGCGATGAAATAGACATAGTGTGCTCCCCTGCTGATTGCCGTTAGTCCATTATTATGTAATGATATCCATATTAATGGACTTCCGTATCAAGCCGTATCGTCGGCACCTTGTCAAGTCATCGGCGGCCCGGCTCCAATTGCGCGGCAAGCTGGCGGGACCACGCTGAGCGTTTTTGAGACGCAGGGCGACCGCTCGACCGAACCCATGCGGTCGGCATTGGTCGCAGGCCTTGAAAATTCACCGCTTCTGTCGTTTTCTCCATGCGACGATGCCTGCCGGCATGCCCCTCCCGACATCCAGACGCGGAAGAACAGCCTGTGACCTCCACCACACTCACAACCTTTGTCGGTGTTGCCCATCCCTGGATGTGTGACACGATGGGGCACATGAATGTGCGCCACTATGCGGCGATGTTCGATGACGCCAGCTTTCAGCTGCTCGGCCATCTGGCCGGTCCCGAGGCTATCAAGAACCGCGATCTTGGCTGGGCCGATGTGCGCAGCGAGACAGAATACAAGCACGAGACCGAAGCCGGCGCGCTTTTGACGATCCACTCCCATGTGACGCGTCTGGGGCGCTCGTCGGTGAGTTTCGAGCAGGTCATGACGGGAACAATCGATGGCATCGTGCGCGCCGTGAACCGCACCACCACGGTGCGCTTCGACCTGAAGGCGCGCCGCTCTGCCGAACTCGAAGCCGGCCTGCGCGCCCGCGGCGAAGCGCTGCTCGTCGCATCAGAATGAGGCCTTAGCGGTCGTAGACGCGTTCCTCGAACGGGGTGTCGGCAATCAGCGTCTGAAGCCCGGCGATCAACGCCTTCTCCGCCCGGTTCAGAACCTTTTCCGGATTGGTCAGCATGAAAATGTCGATCTGTGGCGGCCGGTCATAGGGCGGCAGACGCCAGAGCAGCCCGTCATCGACGTCGCGCCGCGCGACGTGCAGCGGCAGCGGGCCGATGCCGAGCCCGGCAAGGATCATGCGCCGCACCTCCTCAAGGCTTGAGGAAACGCCGACCACGCTGCTGTCCAGCTTGGCCTCGCTGCGCAACAGCGCCACCGGGCGCAGCGCATCGGATATGTGGTCCGTCTGGAACGAAACGGACGATTCGCCTTTCAGGTCGGCAAGGGTGAGTTCACCGCGCCCATAAAGACGGTGGCCGGGGCCGCAGAAGAAGCCGAAGAACTCCCGATAGACCATCGTGTAGTCAAGCGCCGGATCGCGCTGGCTCACAAGGCACACACCGAATGAGGCACGCCGCTCGTGCACCTGTTTGGCCACGTCCATGCTCGTCGAAACCGTGAGTGTGATGCTGGCGCGCGGATAGTTTTTGTGAAACTCGGCAAGCGCACGGTCGAAAAGGGGCGACACCACATGGCTTGCAAGGGCGATGTTCACATGCCCCGTTACCTCGTCACTGATCCCGCGCATCAAGAGCGGCAATTGCGAGATAGCGCCAAAGGCCTCAATGCTCTGCTCGTAGAGGAGTTCTCCCACCTCCGTCAGCTCAAAACGTGCAGCATCGCGTTCGACAAGCCGCCGGCCGACACGGTCCTCGAGCCGTTTCAGCGCATTGCTGACACTGGGCTGCTTGAGTTTGAGCTGTTCGGCGGCGCGCGTGATGCTCTTCAACTCCGCGATCACCACGAAGGTGCGCAGGAGGTTCCAGTCGAGTTCCCAAACCAGCCTTTCGGCGCGCTGATCAACCATTCTCAGAATCTATGATTACCATTCCCATTATCTATTTGCGTAATGTTTCGGCAAACGCAATCATGAATCGGAACAACACGCCAAAAAAACAGAACAGCATTCGTCCAGAGGAACGGAGGATCCATTCTCATGTCCAAGCTATTGTCGCGTCTTTTTGCAGCCGCTCTCGGCTTCGCCGCCTGCTTCGGCGCGCTCCCAGCAAACGCCGGCGACCTGGAAGCGATCAAGGAAGCCGGCGAGATGAAAATCGCCATGTCGGGCCAGTATCCGCCCTTCAACTTCGTCAACGACCAGAACCAGGTGGTTGGCTTCGATGCCTCCATCGGCATGGAAATCGCAAAGCGCCTCGGCGTTGAGGGTGAGATCGTCACCACCGCCTGGGACGGCATCATCGCCGGCCTTCTGGCCAGCAAATACGACACCATTGTCGGCTCCATGACCATCACGCCGGAGCGCGAGAAGGTCGTGGACTTCGTCGGCCCGTACTACCATGCCGGCCGCGCCGTCTTCGTGATGGAAGATTCCGAGGTGCAGGCGCTCGATGATCTCAAAGGAAAGACGCTCGGCGTGACGCTGGGAGAAACCCACGAGAAGTGGGCACGCGAACAGGGTGGCTGGGACATCCGCACCTACAAGGGCCTGCCCGAGCTTCTGCTTGAGCTGAAGTCCGGCCGCCTCGACGCCATCGTCGTCGATAACATCCCCGTGCGTGTCGCCATCAAGGAAACCGGCGACAAGCTGCGCATGCTCGACACGCCGGACATTGAGGGCGGCGCAGTGGCCATCGGCATCGCCATCCGCAAGAACAGCCCCGAGCTGAAAGCCGCCATGCAGGAAGCGCTCGACGCGATGATGGAAGACGGCACCTACGAGAAGATCTCGATGGAATGGATCGGCAGCGACATCCGCTGATCCCGCAATGACCATCCGGCCGGCGCGTTCCAGCGCCGGTCGCCCCGCCTGCCCCTTTCCGGAGCTTCCGTATGGATTTCTCCCTGATGGTGCGCGTCTTCCCGTTCTTTCTGGAAGCCGCACTGGTCACCGTTCAGATTTCAGCGCTGGCGCTCGTTCTCGGCCTTGCCGCCGGTTCGCTGGCCGCCGCCGCCAAACTGTCCCGCTCGCGCATTCTGCGCATGATCGGCACGGTCTATGTGAGCGTCTTTCGCGGCACGCCCTGCCTGATCCAGCTCTTCATCCTCTATTTCGGCGGCCCGCAGATCGGCATCCATCTCGACGCCTTTGCCGCCGGCGTCATCGGTCTCGGCCTCAACATCGGCGCCTATATGGCTGAATCGATCCGTGGCGCGATCCTCTCCGTGGACAGGGGCCAGACGGAAGCCGCGCGCACCATCGGCTTCGGCCGGGCGCAGACCATGCGCAAAGTGGTGCTGCCGCAGGCCGCCCGTCTGATGATCCGCCCGCTCGGCGTCAACACGGTCGCGCTGGTGAAGGGCTCCGCCCTGGTCTCGACCATCTCGGTGGTCGAACTCACCTACACCGCGCAGCGCTTCATCGGCTCCACCTACAAGCCGTTCGAGATCTTCGGCGTCGCCGCCCTTCTCTACATGATCATCGTTTACGCCGTTGCGCGTGTCGTCGACCTGCTCGACCGCCGCTATGCGCTGAGCTGAGGGAGCGACCAATGCAAGGTTTGGATTTCAGCGTCGTCACTCCCTATCTCGGCCTCCTGTGGATGGGTGTCTGGTGGACCATCGTTCTCACCGTCACATCGTCCATACTGAGCTTCTTCAGCGGCATTCTGTTTGCCGTCGCCGTGCTCTACGCCCCGGCGGTCATCGCCTATCCCGTGCGCTTCTTCATGTGGCTGTTCATGGGCACGCCGCTGCTTCTGCAGCTCTTCCTGATCTATTTCGGCCTCGTGCAGATCGGCATCGACATTCCCGCGCTTGGCGCAGGCATTATCGGCCTTGGCCTGCACTTCGCGGTCTACAACGCCGACATTCTGCGCGCCGGCATCACCGCCGTCGATCCGGGGCAGTCAGAAGGCGCGCGCAGCATCGGCTTCGGCCGCTGGCAGACGCTGCGCTATGTCGTCATCCCGCAGGCCGTGCGCAACACCGCGCCGCCCATCGGCAACAACATGATCGCCCTCCTGAAGGAATCCTCGCTGGTCTCGGTCATCGGCATCGCCGAACTGGTCCACGCTGCCCAGCTTGCCATCAGCGAAACCTTCCGTCCGTTCGAATTCTACATCACGGCCGCCGCGCTCTACTACATCCTGAACCTCGTTCTGGAAGCGGGCCTGCGGCAGGTCGAAAAGAAAGTGGAGGTCTCTCGATGAGCACCCGCAACCCCATGGTCGAGGTCAAGGACGCCCGCAAGGCCTATGGCTCCTTCGAGGTTCTGAAAGGCATCGACCTTTCCGTCGAGCGCGGCCAGATCGTCGCCATCATCGGCCCCAGCGGCTCCGGCAAGAGCACGCTCCTGCGCTCCATCAACCATCTCGAAACGCTCAATGGCGGCGAGGTCTGGCTCGATGGCGTTCAGGTCAACCAGCCGCTCACCGGCCGCGCCTTCGAGCGCCACATCAATGCGGTGCGCCAGCAGATGGGCATGGTGTTCCAGCACTTCAACCTGTTCCCGCACCTCACCGTGCACGACAACATCGCCATGGGGCCGATCATCCTCAAGGGGATGAGCAAGGCCGCAGCGCGCGAACTCACGCTTGAGCTTCTTTCCAAGGTCGGCCTCGCCGACAAGATCGACGCCTATCCCTCCCGCCTGTCTGGCGGCCAGAAGCAGCGCGTGGCCATCGCCCGTGCGCTGGCCATGCAGCCCAAGGTGATGCTGTTCGATGAAGCCACCTCCGCGCTCGATCCCGAGCTGGTCGACGAGGTGAACATGGTGATGAAGCAGCTCGCCGCCGAGCACATGACCATGCTGATCGTCACCCATGAAATGCGCTTTGCCGGCGAAGTCGCCGACCGCGTCCTGTTCATGGATGGCGGCGTCGTGGTGGAGGAAGGCCCGCCCGGGGAGATCTTCACCGCCCCCAAGCAGGAGCGCACCCGCTCCTTCCTCAAGAAGTATCTTGCCGCCTGAGACCATGCATATCATCGAAACCGAGTTCCCCGATTTCGGGCTGACGCCAGAGCAACGCCGCGAGGCGGTTCTGGGCCATTATTACGAAATTCCCGGCATGGATGGCGCACGCGGCGAAATCTGGTGCTACACCGACGCCTATGCCTATCCGCCAGGCGCGACGGTCAACCTGCATGTCAGCGCGACCGCTTCCCGATACCGGCTGGAGATCGTGCGCGACGGCGCAACCGAGACACCGGTTCTGTCGCAGGACGGCCTTGCCGCCGCCTGGCAGGACACGCCCGACCAGTGCTCCGTCATCGGTTGCGGCTGGCCGGTCTCCCATGCGTTCCGCATCGGCGAGGACTGGCCGTCGGGCGCTTATCGCATCACGTTGACGGCAGAGGGCCGCGACGGCAACCCCATCACCTGCCACCATGTGTTCATCGTGCGTCCGCTTGCCGGTCGCAAACCCGGCCGCATTCTGCAGGTCGCCGCCACCGGCACCTGGACCGCCTACAACACCTGGGGCGGCTCCAACCACTATCAGGGCATCACCGGCCCCGGACGCAACCAGTATGCGCCCATGGTCAGCACCGAGCGCCCGTTCTGCCGTGGCTTCGCAGTTCTGCCGGAGAACGCGCCACGCGTGCCGCTGGAGATCTACACCCCGCCGGCTGCACCCCCGCGCTATCCGCACATGGAATGGGCCTATGCCAATGGCTATTCCAAGAAATACGCCTCCGCCGGCTGGGCGAGCTATGACAGCCACTTCTTCCGCTGGGCGGAACGCACCGGCTACGCGGTCGATCTGGCGAGCCAGCACGAGCTGCACTTCACGCCGGAAATCCTCGACGGCTATGACTGCGTGGTCTTCGTCGGCCATGACGAATACTGGACATGGGAGATGCGCGATGCTGTCGATGCCTATGTCGAGAACGGCGGCAGGGCGGCCCGTTTCGCCGGCAACTTCATGTGGCAGACGCGGTTTGAAGACGATGGCAAGAAGCAGGTCTGCTACAAATACCGCGCGCGTGCGGAAGACCCGGTCTATCAGTCGGAAGACAAACGCCGCACCTCCGGCTGCTGGGAAGCGGAAGAGACCGGGCGGCCAGCCGCACGCACATTCGGCCTCAACGCCCTGCGCGGCCTTTATGTGGGCTGGGGCGGCTGCGCGCCGCGCGGCGTGCGCGGGTTCCCCGTCTACCGGCCCGAGCACTGGGCCTTCGCCGGAACCGGCATCTATTACGGCGACCTGCTGGGCGCGGATGGTCACGCCTTCGGCTACGAAGTGGACGGGCTCGACTATGTGATCCGCGGCGGCCTGCCTGAGCCGACGGAGGATTCCGGTGCGCCCGAAGGGCTCGAGATCCTGGCGCTCGGCATGTCCTCCCTCAAGGAGGAGAGCGCCGACATTCCCGCCGACGACCAGTTTCTCTCCGACGCAGACGCAAAGTTCGTCGCCGAAACGCTGGTCGGCAACCAGTCCGACGAGGCCGTGAACCGCATCAAGCGCGGCTCGGGCATGATCGTCAATTTCCCGCGCGGCCGTGGCGAGGTGTTCCACGCCGGAAGCTGCGAATGGGTGGCCGCGCTGAAACGCGGTGACGCGATGGTCGAGCGCGTCACATCGAATGTCCTCGACCGTTACCTCTCCCGCTGAGCGAGACACGCCATGCAGAACACATCTTCGACACAACGCCCCCCGTCTCACCTCTTCTACCAGTCGCGCCTGCGCAGGCCGCTGGTGGACCGCGCCGAGGGCATCTATCTGTGGGATCAGGAAGGCCGCCGCATGATCGACGGGTCGAGCGGCGCGATGGTCGTCAATATCGGCCACGGCAACCGCAACGTGCTCGACGCGATGAAGCGCCAGATGGACCGCGTGACCTTCGCCTATCGCCTGCATTTCGAGAATGAGCCGGCGGAAGAGCTCGCCCGTATGGCGGCGGAACGCCTGCCGGAAGGCATGGACCGCATCTTCTTCGTTTCCGGTGGTTCCGAAGCAGTGGAATCCTGCATCAAGCTTGCCCGCCAGTGGGCGCTTGCCGTGGGCCAGAGCGAACGCTGGAAGGTGATCTCGCGCTTCCCCTCCTATCATGGCGGAACGCTGGGCGCGCTTGGCGTGACCGGCTATGCGGCACTCAGCGACCCGTTCTCGCCGATGATGCGCGAGATGCCGAAAATCCCCGCCCCCACCGCCTATCTCGACCGCGACAATCTCACGATGGAGCAGCGCGGCATCAAATATGCCGACATGCTGGAAGAGAAGATTCTGGCCGAAGGCCCGGAAAGCGTGCTGGCCTTCATCATGGAGCCCATCGGCGGCGCTTCGACTGGCGCGCTGGTTGCGCCGGACAGCTATTTCCCGCGCATCCGCGAGATCTGCGACCGCTACGGCATTCTCCTCATCCATGACGAAGTGATGAGCGGCGTGGGGCGCACGGGCAAATTCCTCGGCGGCGACCACTGGAACTGCAAGCCGGACCTGATCGCCCTCTCCAAGGGCTTTGCCTCCGGCTATTGTCCGCTAGGCGCGATGGCCGCCCCTTCCCGCCTCGTGAAGCCCGTTCTGGATGCCGGCGGTTTCCAGCACGGTTTCACCTATGCCGGCAATCCGCTCGCCTGCGCAGCCGGTGTCGCAGTGCTCAACGAGATCGACCGTCTCGGCCTGATCGACAATGCGGCCCGGATGGGCGAGGTTCTGAAGGGCGAGCTCGAACGGCTCTCCGAGCGCTTCCCCTTCATCGGCGACGTGCGCGGCAAGGGGCTTCTGCTCGCTGCCGAGTTCGTCTCCGACCGGGAGACGATGAAGCCCCTGCCCAAGGAGCTGAACGCACATCAGCGCATGGTCGACATGGCCTATGAGCGCGGGCTCATCATTTATTCCAGGCGCACGCGCGGCGGGGTCGAGGGCGATCACTTCCTCGTCTGCCCGCCCATGATCGTCACAAAAGAGGAGATCGGCTCCATCACGGCCATTCTGGGCGATACGCTCGAGGCGCTGGCCGCCGAACTCGATCTCCCCGTCAACCGCTGAGCTGCACCATGACCAAAGACACAAAGACCGATGGCATGAAGAAGAAGCCGGGCCGCAAGGTCGTCGTGACCTGCGCGGTCACCGGCTCCGTGCACACGCCCTCCATGTCGCCCCACCTGCCGATCACGCCCGACCAGATCGCCTCCGAGGCCATCGCGGCGGCAGAGGCCGGCGCATCGATCCTGCATCTGCATGCGCGCGACCCCGAGGATGGCCGCCCTTCCGCCGACCCGGCGCTGTTCATGCAGTTTCTGCCGCGCATCAAGCAGTCGACCGATGCGGTGGTGAACATCTCCACCGGCGGCTCCTCGCTGATGAAGCTGGAAGACCGCATCGCCGCAGCCCTGCGCGCCGAGCCCGAAATGTGCTCGCTCAACATGGGCTCGATGAATTTCGGCCTCTTTCCGGCGCTGGAAAAGAAGACCGACTGGCAGCACGACTGGGAGCCGCAGCTTCTGGAGGCGACGCGCAGCTCCATCTTCCAGAACACCTTCGCCGACATGGAGAACATCCTGACCCGTCTCGGACAAGGCTGCGGCACGCGGTTCGAGTTTGAGTGCTACGATGTCGGCCACCTCTATTCGCTGGCCTATTTCCGCGATCGCGGGCTGGTCTCCGGGCACCTCTTCATCCAGTTCGTTTTCGGCGTTCTGGGCGGCATCGGCCCGGACCCGGAAAACCTCACGCACATGAAGCGCATTGCCGACAAGCTTTTCGGCGACGATTACAGCTTCTCGGTTCTGGCCGCCGGCCGGCACCAGATGCCGATGATCACCATGTCGGCGGCCATGGGCGGCAATGTGCGTGTCGGGCTGGAGGACAGCCTGTACAATGGACGCGGCGAACTGGCGCGTTCCAATGCGGATCAGGTAAAACGCATCCGAACCGTTCTGGAGGCCCTTTCACTGGAGATCGCCTCTCCTGCCGAGGCGCGCGACCTGCTTGGCCTCAAGGGAGGCGACCGGGTCGCATTCTAGAGCAATTCCAGGAAAAGTGGGAACCGGTTTTCCGTCCGGAACTGCGCAGAAACGCTCCAAGGAGTACCCCATGCCGAACCACGCCACCCCCTCCACCAACGCCTCGATCCGCCTCGCAACGGAGGATGACGCAGAGACGATCCATCAGGCCATCATGGACCTCGCCGTTTATGTCGGCGAACAGGACCACGCGGTCGCGCAGATGGAAGATTTCCGCCGCTTCGGCTTCGGGCCGGACGCCGCCTTCTCCTGCCTGATCGCAGAGACCGACGGGGTATTCGCAGGCCTCAGCCTCTTCTTCCCCGTGTTCTCCACCTGGCTCGGCAGACCCGGCGTCTACGTGCAGGATCTCTATGTCTCGCCAGAAGCGCGCGGGCGCGGCGTGGGCGAGGCCCTGCTGGCCGCCACGGCAACCTGGTCTCGCGAACGCGGCGGGGTCTATCTGCGGCTTTCGGTATACGCAGACAACCACAACGCAAAGGCATTCTATGCCCGACTGGGCATCGGCTGGAATGAGAACGAGCACGCGCACGCCGCCTATGGGGCAACCTTTGAAGCGCTGGCCAGCCGACAGGCAAGACAGGAGTGATGATGAAAGCCTTCTACGCCGTAGAGCAGAAACAGCACAATCCGAAAGCTTTCCTCTCCAGCGGTGCGCCGCAGCCGAACCCGGAGCAGCCCGAGCGGACCGAACGTCTTCTTCTGGGTGCGAAGGCCGCGGGCTGCGCCATCGAGCGTCCCCGCGAGCATGGGCGCGGTCCCATCGCCGCCATCCACACGCCGGAATATCTGGACTTTCTGGAGCACATCTACACACGCTGGCAGCGCATTGAGGGCGCATCCGAAGAGGTGATCCCGAACATCCACCCGCTTGGCCGCAATGGCCGCTACCCGGCCTCCGCCGTGGGACAGGCCGGCTACCACATGGCCGACACCGCCTGCCCCATCTCCGCCGAGACCTGGGACAGCGCCTGCTGGAGCGCGTGGAGTGCGGCGGAAGCCGCCGAAGCCGTGATGAGCGGCGCGCCCGCCGCCTATGCGCTCTCGCGCCCGCCCGGCCACCACGCCTTTGCCGATGCCGCCGGCGGCTTCTGCTTCTTCAACAATTCGGCAATCGCCGCGCAGCATCTTCGGAAACAGGCCGCCCGCGTCGCCATCCTTGATGTCGACCTGCACCACGGCAATGGCACGCAGGGCATTTTCTATGCCCGGCCCGACGTGCTCACCGTCTCCATCCATGCCGACCCGGTGCGCTTCTACCCCTTCTTCTGGGGACACGCCGACGAGCGCGGCGAAGGACCGGGCCTTGGCTACAATCTCAACCTGCCGCTGCCCCGCAAATCGGGCGATGAAGCCTTTCTGGAAGCGCTTCAGCCCGCCTTCCGCCGCATCCGCGCTTTTGCGCCGGACGCGCTTGTCGTGGCGCTCGGCCTTGATGCATTCGAGGGCGACCCCTTCGGCGGACTGTCCGTCAGCACGCCGGGCTTCGCCCGCATAGCGGAGGCGATCTCCAGCCTCGGCCTGCCGAGCGTGATCGTCCAGGAAGGCGGCTATCTCTGCGATGCGCTATCAGACAATCTGACTGCATTCCTCACTGGCTTCGCGTCGCAATAGCGAAAAAAGCATCGAGCTGCCCCTCGCATAGGCAGCATGGCGGACTTCCGTTTCGGTTCACGCTAATATGATTGGGATCACGCAGGAGCGATACCTACATCAGGCTCCGCGGGCGTGGAGTTTCCCTTCCATTGCCCGATATGAACACAGAACGAACAATCAGGAAGCCGGAGCTGCCAATGAACTACAAGAAGACCGACGAAGCCTTGGCCCGCCTCACCCCGGAGCAGTATCACGTGACGCAGAAGAGCGGCACGGAACGCCCAGGAACGGGCGAATACCTGAACAACAAGGAACCGGGAATCTATGTCGACATCGTTTCCGGAGAACCCCTCTTTGCAAGCAGCGACAAATATGAGTCAGGCTGCGGCTGGCCGAGCTTCACAAAACCCATCGTGCCCGCCAATGTGAACGAACTGCGGGATACATCCCATGGTATGATCCGCACGGAAGTGCGTTCCACGCATGGCGACAGCCATCTCGGGCATGTCTTTGAAGACGGACCGAGAGACCGCGGCGGCCTGCGCTACTGCATCAATTCAGCGGCGCTGCGCTTTGTTCATCGTGATGCGATGGAGGCAGAGGGCTACGGTGACTATCTGGACCAGGTGGAGGATGTAGAATGACGGAACGCGCTGTTTTGGCCGGTGGCTGCTTCTGGGGCATGCAGGACCTCATCCGCAGACTGCCCGGCGTCGTGAGCACACGTGTCGGTTATACCGGAGGCGACGTGCCGAACGCCACATATCGCAACCATGGAACCCACGCGGAAGGGATCGAGATCATTTTCGATCCCGAGAAAATGAGCTATCGTCACCTGCTGGAGTTCTTCTTTCAGATCCACGATCCGACAACGGTGAACCGCCAGGGCAATGATGTCGGCATGTCGTACCGCTCGGCGATCTACTATGAGAACGACGAGCAGAAGCGCGTGGCGGAAGAGACCATCGCCGACGTGAATGCGTCGGGCCTCTGGCCGGGTCAGGTGGTTACGGAGCTGGAGCCGGTCGGTGACTTCTGGGAAGCCGAGCCCGAGCATCAGGACTATCTGGAGCGCTATCCCAATGGCTACACATGCCACTTTCCTCGGCCAGACTGGGTTCTGCCCAGACGCGACGCGGCCGAATAGCTTTACGAGAGCCCGCCCTCAAGGCCAAAATCACTCACTCCTCCGGTGTTCGCCGGGGGAGTTTTTTTATGTGCTGCAGCTGGCGTTCCAGTCAATGTCAGTTCAGGGCCGCCGATAAGGCACTCTCCATTCCGGCGCGGTGTGAGGCGTTGCCCAGGAAGACGGTCGGGCTGGACTTCTCCCGGCTGGAAAACCAACTGACAATGCCTATACTGAAACGTTCAAAAATCGTCTGCATCAGGATCGACAATAAAAGGTTGGACTACAATGAACGGCCACACAGCTCGATTGGCAACAAGACCCCGAACGAGTTCATGAAATCCATCGGAGCAACCCCTCACCCGGGTTAGCGCTGCCGCGCTGCTATGCTTTCCAGTGAGAGCATCGGATGACTGAACAGAAATTGCCGCTACGGAAGTCCGGATCTTTATCCGCAATCACGTCAGCTTTGACGTTTCCGAAGGTGGTGTTCGGCTTGTGTTTGATCCCGTCGTAGAACGCCTGAATTATATCTTCCTTGAACTGTGAAGTTCGCGGAAAAGCCGCGACAACCGCATCCCGAATGGCATCGGGATACTGATCGTAGGTCAGGCCAAGCACATCCATCTCCACGCCGGCGGTGGTCAGGGCAATTACGGGATGCATAAATTCGGGCACGCCCGGCGTGGTGTGCAGCGCAATGCCTGCCCAGACTTTCTCAATGTCCGAGGCATCCACATTATAGCTTTGAAGAAAATCCCGGGCCGCGTTCGCGCCATCGACTTCAAAGCGAAGATTATCGCTGCTGTGAGATGGCATAAGGCCAACATCGTGGAACATAGCGGCCGCATAAAGCAGTTCGGGGTTAAAGGTGAGGCCACGCTGTTGGCCGGCAAGAGCACCGAAAAAGAAGACGCGGCTGGAATGGTTGAACAAAAGCTCGCTTTCGGTGTCGCGAATAAACTCCCTGATGGCACAGCCAAGACGGCTGTCAGGTACTGATATTCCGTTTACGCTGACAGGGTGAGAAATGTCCGTCATCATCTGTCCTCCTTCGAGACAGCGCGCCTGGCGATCCACGGTCCATGCGGCCAGGGATGCAAAGCGTCGTCCTTTCTGTTGCTTGCTCAGTTATCGAGCCGAGTTTGATTGGCTGCAATCACCACGATCATGGATTTTCTGCCAGTCTGGCCGTATAATCTGCCTGGCCCTCGTCTTTTGGGGACTGCGAAGACAGAGTGCGGGCTATGCCGACAAGAGATGTAGCGTTGGTCATCCACGAGGGAGTGCAGTGCCTCGATGCTGCTGGCCCGCTTGATGTTTTCGCCGAAGCAAATGGCTTTCTGGAAGAGGGAGATGGCTACCGTTGCCTGATCCTGGCCGAGACGACCGCGCCCCTCCGGGCTTCCAACGGAATGTCCTTGGCTGCACATCTCAGTTTTGAAGAGGCCCGCCGAGCTTTTCACACTGTGCTCGTCGCCGGAGGGCCGGGATTACCGGAACATCCACCGGATGAGGCCATGTCGATTTGGCTGCGGGAGTGGGGTACAAAAGCAGAGCGATATGGCTCGATCTGCACAGGCGCGTTCGCTCTTGGCCACGCCGGATTGCTCGATGGAAGGCTCGTCACAACTCATTGGCAGAATGCCGACAATCTAGCGAACAAATTTCCTGCCGCGCGCGTAGAGCATGACCGCATCTTTGCCCGCGATGGTCGTCTTGTGACATCGGCCGGCGTAACGGCCGGCATCGACCTTGCGCTGGCGCTCGTTGGAGAAGATCACGACGAGCAGATAGCTCTTGCTTGCGCAAAGCGCCTGGTGGTCGTGGCACAGCGTCAGGGCGGCCAATCCCAATTCAGCCCATTCCTATTGCCATCGAGCGATCCAATGACACCACTGGGTAAAGTCCAGGCCTATGTCATGGAGAATTTGAACGAGCCATTTCCGGTGGAGCGCCTCGCCATCATTGCCGGAACAAGCACACGCACCATCGCCCGGCTTTTTGTGAAAGAACTTGGGGTCACGCCGCGCGATTTCATCGAAAGCATCCGCCTGGATCAGGCCCGCAATCTACTCGAGGCAACCAATCTTGCACTCAAGGCGATAGCATTTGACTGTGGCTTCGGCACCCCGGAGCAGATGCGCAGCGTCTTCCAGCGCAGGCTGGGATTAAGCCCGCTGCGTTATCGTGAAAACTTCCAGCCAACGCGGCCTTCGGGAGCCCCATAGCATGGAAAATCCGCCACGCCGAAAATCCGTTGTCACCGATCCTGTTGAATCGGCGATTTGCACGTTTGGTGCATGTAAAACAAAACCCCGCGAACCGTTTGGTTTAGCGGGGTTTTGTTTTGATATTGGTTGCGGGAGCGCGCAGCCGTCGATACCAGCAGGGCCTTTTCCAAGCGGCAGCATATCCGGCCAGGATAGTCCAGGTTTGCTTTCAACAGCGCGCTGAGTGGATAGGCACTGTCCCCGGTCCCAGCGATGGCACGAAAAGACTACGGGCCCCACACTCGGATCGACATAGAGAGCCGTCCAACTGAGGAAGCAATCACCAGGTTTTGAAATAGGTCGTCCTTGTCGAGCCAGTCTGCGAACGGCCTGGCCCTCATCGGACTGGTGCATGCAGGCTGAGGTGGCATCATTGCAACGTCCCGGAGACGCGCCGGCCGCTCGTGGCGCGCCCTCCGGTTCGACGGCCGGAATCAAGGTAAGACGGGCAGATCGGGATGGTTCTTTAGCAGCTGTTTGCGAACACACCGAATCATTGGCAGGATGATCTCGAGCGGGGCTCAACGTCTGCTTCGCACCGACAGAACAGCTGAGAAGATCTCGACACTGACAGCTCTACGCTGCGCTGATCATGGCGCCAACGGCCCGCTCGCCGAAAACCCGGCCGATGCCGATCAGGACCGGGCGGCCGGCTGCGGGGCTATGGTCTTCCGACGCGAGCCGAGCGAGATCGATGGTCATTAGCGACTGCTCTGGGCCGCCGACGGCGAAGGCGATCACCACGGGCGTCCCGGGAGCAAGCCCGAGTTCGATCAGGCGCCTGGCGATCTCTCTTCCAGTCCGCCCGCCCATATAGAAGATCGTCGTGGCGGAAGGATCGGCCAGCGCCCTCCAGTCCAGATCGTCCGGCAGCCCGCCATGGCGTGAATGCCCGGTGACAAGACGCACCGACCTGGCGTGGTCGCGATGGGTCAGGGATACGGCCAGGGCAGCGGCCATGGCACTGGCGGCCGTGATGCCGGGCACGACGTCGACTGCGATTCCGTGCGCCCGCAGCATGGCGATCTCTTCTCCGGCGCGGCCAAAGATCATGGGATCCCCCGATTTCAGCCGCACCACGCGCTTGCCTTTCCCGGCAAGGCTGAGCATCAGGGCATTGATGTCATCCTGTCGGCAACTCGCCTTTCCGCCGCGCTTGCCGACAAGGATGCGCTTCGCCTCCCGGCGCGCCAGTTCCAGCACATCGTCCGAAACAAGATCGTCGAACAGGATCACATCCGCCGCTTGCAGCGCGCGCACGGCCTTGAGCGTGAGAAATTCCGCATCGCCGGGCCCCGCCCCCACAAGGGTGACCGTACCGGTCGAAGCCCGCCCGGCACCGGCAAGTCGCTCGATTTCGCCGGCAATCTCTCCGATGTCGTGTCCCGCAGGAGGCGCGTGGAAGGCGCGGTCGACGAAGGTTTCCCAGAAGGCGCGGCGCGGCGTGCCGGGTGCGAGCCTTTGCATCACGATGGCGCGCAGACCTGCAGCAAGCTCCGCCCAGACAGCGACAAAAGGCGGAAGCAGAGTCTCGATGCGTCGCCTGATCGCCTGTCCCAGAACCGGTGCCGCCCCGGCGGTGGAGACGCCGACGACAACGGGCGAACGATTAACGATGGTGCCGAACTGGAACTGACAGAAGCGCGGCCGGTCGATCACGTTCGCCGGCACTCCCGCGGCTTGCGCGACGTCAGCAAATTCGGCGGCTTCTCCATCGTCCTCGGCATCGCAAATAGCCACGGCCGCATCGAGGAGGTCGTCCTCCACCCAGCGCCGGCGGTGAAGGATGAGGGACCCGGCGGCGGCGCCCTCTCGCAAAAGATGCTCGAACGTATCGCAAAGGGTTTCCGCATGGACATGGACCACCGCGCCACTTGCCGCCAGAAGTTCCGCTTTCCAGGCGGCCGCCGCCGTGCCGCCCGCCACGACCGCCCGTTTTCCCGAAAGATCGAAGAAGACTGGGAGAACTGCGAGCGGCGCCATACGCGCCGGAGATTGCTCACTCGGCTGCCTGGAGGCGATGTGCATCGATAATCCCCTTGATTTCCGCGCGGCAGGAGCCGCAGTTTGTTCCCGCCGACAGCGACCTGCCGACGGCCTCGACCGTGGTGCAGCCCGATCGCACCGCTGTGGCGATCTGATTGATGCCGATCCCGAAGCACGAGCAGACCATGGCACCTGCGTCCGGACGGTCCGTCCCGCCCCTGCCCGCGACCACGCGGGAGCGGGAATGCGGGTCCGTATGGCTTTCGGAAAATTGCCCGCTCACCCATTCCCGGGCGACGGCGACAGGTTTCCGGGAAAGATAGAGCGCACCGAGAAGCCTCGCATTTTCGAAGGCCGCCATGCGATGGTCGCCCCGCCGGGCATCGCAATAGGCAAGAATCTCGACATCATCGTCGTGGCCGCTCAGCACCAGCAGGCGGCGGAAGAAGGCTTCTTGCTCCGGCGTGTCATTCCTGACCGCAAGCTCGACCCGCCAGCCGCCATCGACCCGCGCGAGCGCCCAGTAGTCCAGGCCCTCAGTGTTCGGACGCCGCACGCAGATGGCGAAGCCGTAGCAACCCGCCTCAAATCGTTCGAGGCGTACGGGGACATTCTTGGAAGCCGGCTGCCCCGAAAGTGGATCCGTCACCGGAGCGACCAGCGCACACACGCGGGCGAGCGCCGCGAACTCAGCGGTCCAGTGCATCGGCACGAAAACCGAACCCGGCCTTTGCCTTGGCGTGACGAGCGCCCGCACCACCGCTGCGCCATGCCGGCTCTCGACGCGGACCAGGTCGGCATCGCCGATGGACAACCGGGCGGCGTCCCGAGGGTGGATCTCGGCGAAGGGCTCGGCCATATGCGCCGAAAGGCGTGCGCTCTTTCCGGTGCGCGTCATCGTATGCCAGTGATCACGTACGCGGCCCGTGTTGAGGGTCAGGGGAAACGCCTCGTCGGTCATGGCGGCACGGGACGGACGGGGCGCGACGAAACGCGCCCTGCCGTCACCGGTGAAAAACCCTCCGTTCGCGAAGAAACGCCTTTGCGCCGGCTGCGCTCCCCGCTCCTGGGGGCCCTGGGGCCATTGGAAGGGCCGCAGATCCTGATAGTCCGCGTCGGGCACGTCCTGATAGGCCCCGATGTCGAAATCACGCTTGCCACCGTTCTCGAAAGCAGAAAGCGCGGCGTGTTCCCGGAAGATTTCGGCGGCGGTGTCATAGGCGAATGCCTCGCCAAACCCCATCCGCCGGGCCACCTCCGCAATCTGCCACCAGTCCGCACGCGCCTCGCCGGGAGCCGGGAGGAAGGCGCGCTGGCGCGAAATGCGCCGCTCGGAATTGGTGACCGTGCCATCTTTTTCGCCCCAGGCCGTGGACGGCAGCTTCACGTTGGCATGGCGGATCGTGTCCGTCTTTTCAGCCACATCCGAAACGACGACGAAGGGACAATCCCGCAACGCCTTCGCCACCGCATCGGCATCTGGAAGACTGTCTACGGGGTTGGTCGCCATGATCCAGATGGCCTTGATCCGGCCGTCGGCGACGGCCCTGAACATCTCCACGGCCTTGAGGCCGGGTCTGTCCGCCATACGCGGCGCGTTCCAGAAACGCTGGACGAGGGCCCGATGCCCGGCATCTTCGAGCGCCATGTGCGCGGCCAGCATGTTGGCGAGCCCGCCCACTTCCCGCCCACCCATGGCATTGGGCTGTCCGGTAACCGAGAACGGTCCCGTGCCCGGCCGCCCAAGACGTCCCGTGGCCAGATGGCAATTGATGATCGCATTGACCTTGTCGGTTCCACACACGGACTGGTTGACGCCCTGGCTGTAGACCGTGACGACTTTTTCCGTGGTGGCGAAAAGACGATAGAAGGTCTCCAAATCTTCCGGGGCAAGCCCTGTTTCTGCTGCAACCCGCGCATTGTCGAAGCCTGCCGCCGCTGCAAGCGCTTCATCGAAGCCGCTCGTATGCCGGTCGATGTACTCCCGGTCCGTCGCGCCAACCGCAGCAAGGTAACACAGCAGACCGGTGAAGAGAGCCGCATCGCCGTCCGGCGCGATCGCCAGATGTAGATCGGCAAGACCGGCGGTCGCCGTGCGGCGGGGATCGATCAGAACGACCTTCATCGAAGGCCGCTTGTCCCTGGCTGCGGCCAGCCGCTGATAGAGGACCGGATGGCACCAGGCGAGATTGGAGCCCACCAGCACGACGAGGTCGGCAAGCTCCAGATCCTCATAGGTGCCGGGCACGGTATCGGACCCGAACGCTCGTTTGTGGCCTGCAACCGACGAGGCCATGCACAGGCGGGAGTTGGTGTCGATATTGGCGGCGCCGATAAAGCCTTTCATCAGCTTGTTGGCGACGTAGTAGTCCTCGGTGAGGATCTGTCCGGAAACGTAGAGGGCGACCGAGTCCGGGCCGTGCCGCTCAATGGTCTCGCGAAAACGATCAGCGATCATGCTGAGCGCCTCGTCCCATGAGGCTCGCCGCCCGCCGATCTCGGGATGGAGGAGTCTGTCGTCGAGCGCCAGTGTTTCGCCCAGCGCGGATCCCTTGGAGCACAACCGGCCGAAATTCGCCGGATGGTCGGGATCGCCGGCGATCGCCACCGAGCCATCCGGCTGCGGCGTCGCCAGGACCCCGCAGCCGACACCGCAATAGGCGCAGGTCGTGCGGACAGTGTCAGCCATGGTCGCAGCTTTCCGCAACCGCTGCTGCGGAGCCGCAGGGCAGCGCCAGAAGGATCCGCTGGCCTTCCAACCGCACCGCAAACGTCGCCGTGCCACCCTCGTCTGCGCCCTGCGCCCTGCCCGTTTCCAGCGAGATGATCCAATTGTGCAGCGGGCAGGTGACACAGCCATCGTGCACGATCCCCTGGCTGAGCGGCCCTGCCCTGTGGGGACACTTGTCCTCCATGGCAAACACCCGGTCGTCGGCCGTGCGGAACACGGCGATGGTCATGTCGCCATTCCTGACGCAGCGTGCGCCGCGCTGCGGAATGTCGTGCAGCGTGCCGATCGACACCCATTCCTGTCCGGTCATCCTCATCACTCAGCCGCCTCCAGAGAAAGCGTCGCCATCGGCCTGAACTCGTGCTTGTCCTTGCCGGATACGCGCTCCGACCAGGGATCGACCTGAGCGAATCTCTGGGAGAAAACGAAGCGATCGAAATAGGCCTTGCGCCTGTCCGCATCATCCATGATCTGGCTGCGCACCTCGTCGTAACCGATGCGCTTGGCCCACTTGTAGATGCGCTCCAGATAGTGGCCTTGCTCGCGATACATCTGGACGAGCGCAACGATGTGCTCCAGAGCCTCGTCCTCGCTCCTTACGAGGCCGAGCTTCTCGGTGCCTTTGATATCCAGACCGGCCGCCCCGGCAAAGTGGATCTCGAAGCCGGACTCCACGCAGATGACACCGACATCCTTGCAGGTGGCTTCAGCGCAATTACGCGGGCATCCCGAGACCGCCATCTTCACCTTGGCCGGCGTCCAGGAACCCCACATGAATTTCTCGATGCGAATGCCGAGGCCCGTCGAATCCTGCGTGCCGAAGCGGCACCAGTCGGAGCCGACACAGGTCTTCACGGTGCGCAGACCCTTTGCATAGGCATGTCCGGACACGAAGCCCGCCTTGCCCAGCTCGGCCCAGACCGCAGGCAGGTCCTGCTTGCGGATGCCCAGCATGTCGATCCTTTGCCCTCCGGTGACCTTCACCGCCGGAATATCGAACCTGTCGACCACATCGGCGATCGCCCGCAATTCGGCGGACGACGTCACCCCGCCCCACATGCGCGGCACCACCGAATAGGTGCCATCCTTCTGGATATTGGCATGCACACGTTCATTGATGAAACGCGACTGGTAGTCGTCGGCGTATTCGTCGGGCCAGTCGCTGACGAGATAGTAATTGAGTGCCGGGCGGCATTTGGCGCAGCCACACGAGGTCTTCCACTCCAGTTCCTGCATGACGGCGGGTATGGTCTTCAGCCTCTTCGCCCTGATAAGCCGGCGAACCTCGTCATGCCCGAGATCCGTACAACCGCACACCGGCGTCACGGCAGCGGGATTGTAGGTGTCGCCGAGCGTGAGGGAGAGAAGCTGTTCCACAAGCCCCGTGCAGGTTCCGCAAGAGGCGGACGCCTTGGTGTGAGCGCGGACATCGTCCAGCGAAGCCAGTCCCTTCCCGGTGATTGCGCCGGTGATCTTGCCCTTGCATACGCCGTTGCAGCCGCAGATTTCCGCATCATCCGGCAAGGCTGCAACGGCCGCCATAGGGTCCAGCTGGCCTCCTCCCTGATAGGCCTGGCCGAAGATCAGCGTTTCACGCATATCGGAAACGTCCGTGCCCCTCCTGAGCATGTCGAAGAACCAGCCGCCATCCGAAGTCTCACCATAGAGCACTGCGCCCATGATGCGGTTGTCCTTCAGAACGAGGCGCTTGTAGACGCCCGCGCTGGCATCGCGCAGGACGATCTCTTCCCGGTCATCGGCCTCGGCGAAATCGCCTGCGGAATAGAGGCTGACACCGGTCACCTTGAGCTGGGTGGCTGTCTCCACCGGCCGGAAGGCCGCTTCCTCTCCGACCAGCGTCCTGGCCGCGACCTTCGCCATATCGTAGAGCGGCGCGACAAGGCCGTAGCAGATGCCCTCATGCTCCACGCATTCGCCAATGGCTAGAATGTCCGAATCCGAGGACATCATGCGATCGTCAACGACAATCCCCCGTTCCACATGCAGGCCGGCATCGGTTGCGATGCGCGTTTCCGGGCGGATGCCGACAGCCATGACCACGATATCGGCCGGGTAGATCGTGCCGTCGTCCAGAAGCACCGCTTCCGCCCGCTCATCGCCGAGGATGGCCTTGGTCTGCGCTTCGGTGTGGATCCTGATGCCGCGGTCCTCGAGCTCCTTCTTGAGGAGATATCCTGCGGCGGGATCGAGCTGACGTTCCATGAGGTGCCCCATGAGGTGCAGCACCACCACCTCCATGCCGCGACCGCGCAAGGCGGCGGCGGCTTCCAGGCCAAGAAGGCCGCCGCCAATGACCACTGCCCTGGCGTTCGGCTTTTTCGCCGCTGCAATCATGGCGTTGACGTCGTCGAGGTCGCGGAAGGCCATCACACCGGGCAGGTCCCTGCCCGCCACGGGAATGATGAAGGGCGCGGAGCCGGTAGCGACCACCAGCTTGTCATAGCGCGCTTCTCCGCCGGCGGTCAGGACCACCTTGCGCTTGCGGTCGATTCTGGTGACCGTTTCGCCGAAGCGGCAGGTCACGCGGTTTGCCGCGTACCAGTCCGTATCGTGGGTGACGATCTGCTCGAACGCCTTTTCCCCGGCCAGCACAGGCGAGAGCATGATGCGATTGTAGTTTCCGCGCGGCTCGGCGCCGAAGAGGGTCACGTCGAAGGCATTTGGTTCAGCTTCGAACAGATGCTCGAGCATGCGGCCCGAGGCCATTCCAGCGCCAACCACGACAAGTTTCTCAGTCATGATGTTCTTTCCGGTTTCTCAGGAGGTGCTTTCAGGCCGGCTGCAGGGCGGCCCGGCGTTCCATCCTGCGGATGGCCAAGTGCATCCAGCCGATGGAAAAGGCGACGATGACGAAGAGAGCCATGAAACAGCTTGTCCAGAGGCCGGTGACATCGTTCAGGTAGCCGAACAGCAACGGCAGGATGAAGCCACCGAGACCGCCGATCATGCCGACCATGCCGCCGACCGCGCCCACATTCTCGGGGTAATAGACCGGGATGTGCTTGTAGACGGCGGCCTTGCCGAGGCTCATGAAGAAACCAAGGACGAAGACCAGCGCTATGAAGGCCCACGGGCCGACCGCGAATTGAAAGGTCTTTGGACCTTCGATGCCCTGCACGACATAATCGGCCGCCGGTATAGACAGGATGAGCGTGCATGCTGCGGAGACCGCGAAGGTCCAGTACATCACCGTGCGCGCGCCGGCCCTGTCGGAGAGAGCGCCGCCATAGGCACGAAATACCGAGGCGGGCAGCGAATAGGCAGCGCCGATGAGGCCGGCGGTCTTGATATCAAAGCCATAGACTCCGATCACGTAGCGCGGCAGCCAGAGGGCGAGCGCCACGAATGCACCGAAGACAAAGAAGTAGTAGAGCGAGAAGCGCCAGACCTGAACGTTCTTCAGCGGCTCGAATTCGGAGGCGAAGCTGCGGCGCTTGATCTGCCCCGAGCGTTGAGCCCGGGTCACCGGATCGTCGCTCGTGGTGAACCAGAACACCAGCGCCATGACCACGAGGGCCGCTGCCCACAACTGCGCGACGGTCTCCCAGCCCCAGGCCACCATCACGAATGGCGCGACGAATTTCGTCAGCGCCGCGCCGACATTTCCGACACCGAAGATGCCAAGCGCGGTACCCTGCTTTTCAGCCGGGAAAAAACGCGAGACATATGCCACGCCGACGGCGAAGGAGCCGCCCGCCACGCCCACGCCCAGCGCTGCAAGCAGAACCATCGTATAGGTGTGCGCGAACGACAGGAGGACGGTCGCGGCCGCCGCCGTCAGCATGGTTGCCATGTAAACGAGGCGACCGCCGTAGCGATCCGTCCAAATCCCGAGGATCATGCGGACGAGCGATCCGGTCAGGATCGGCGTACCGACGAGCAGGCCGAACTGGGTTTCGCTCAGTCCCAGTTCCTCCTTGAGGCGGATGCCGATGATGGAAAAGATCGTCCACACGGCAAAGCAGACCGTGAAAGCTATGGTGGACATGGTGAGCGCGCGGCGCGGTGTGGTCTCTTGCGTCGGCGTGGCTGGCTGCAATGCGGTCATCGGCTTTTCCAATCCAACTGCTTGAGCCTCATGAGAGGCATGGCTTTCGATAGAGAAGACACAAAAGAAAAAGGCTGCCCGACTGTCCGTCACGCCCCGCTAAGCGGGTGCGAACCGACCGTCTGGCAGCCTTGCCTCAAGCGCCCGTCGTTGGACGCATTCTTATCTTTGGTGTCCCCTCTGGACCCGCTTACCGCAATGCATCATCCATGCCAGTTTTTCTGAAATCGATCTTTTCTCTTTATTTCTAGATAGTTATGAAAAATCAGAAAGAGAGCACCCCTTCGCACGTGCAGCAGAATCCTGTCTAATTCAGCGTCGCGATGCACTCAAAATAGGCAAACAAGGAATGTGCCTAAATTATAATCCATCCTCTGAGAGGCTATCGAAAGGCAGGTCGCTGGCTTGCGATATAGGCGTCGAGACGCGTGGGATCGAAGACGGCGCCATCGAAAAAGCCATCCGGGCCAAGAACAAGCTGTCCGGCCGAAACGCCGACGGGGGTGGGCGCGGTCAGCGCCCCTTCCACCTTCATGCTGGCGGAGGGCAGCGGCACGCCGAGCGGCCTGAGCGCGGCACGGTAGATGTCGGGTCGGAACGACCGCCGCGCCGTCTCAGCGTTTTCAGCGCTGTGCGGCACCTGCCCCCAGCGCACCATCTGAGAGTAGAACCAGAGCGCGTGGCTCTGCCAGGGGAAGATCGCCGCCTTCTGCGCGGGCACGAAAAAATCGGGAAACCGCCGCGTCCCGCCACCGGTTTCCAGCTCTCCATCGAGCGCCCCGCGCAGCAGCGCGGCGGGCTGGTTGAGATAGGCCGGGGCCGACAGGAGATCGGCGAGCTCTTCATGGTTGTCGGCTGCGCCGCACCAGATGGACGCGCGGTGCAACGCCCGCAGAAGCCGCGCGAGCACCGAACCATGCTCCCGCGCCCAGTCCTGGCGCACACCCAGAACCTTTTCGGGGCTCGACCGCCAGATCGCCGCCTTCGTCGTGGCGATGTGCCCAAGGCCGGCGGACACAGCCACGCTGTTCCACGGCTCCCCCACACAGAAGCCGTCGATGCGGCCGGCAGCCATCGCATCCGCCGTCAAAGGAGGCGGAACGATGAGGAGTTCCATATCCCGCTCGGGATCGATGCCGCAGGCAGCAAGCCAGTAGCGAAGTTCGAAATTGTGCCCTGAATGGGGATGGACCACACCGAAGCGAAGCGTGTCTTCGCCTTTTCTGCGCCGGCGTTCGATCACCGCGCGCAGGGCAGCACCGGCCGCTGCCGGATCGTCGGGCTCTGTCGCCCCCTCCCCGGCCATCGCCGCCCACAGCTTTGCGCTGACGGTGACCGCATTGCCGCCGAGGCCGAGCGACATCGGCGCGAGCAGATCGAGCCGCATGGGCGTCAAGCCGAGATTGGCGGCGATGGGCATCGGCGCCAGCATATGCGCCATCTCGAAATGCCCGACGGCTATGCGGTCGCGGATGTTCGCCCAGGACGTCTCGCGCACCAGCGTCAGTGCAATGCCCTCTTCCTCCGTAAATCCCTTCTCGCGCGCGGCAACGAGAATGGCGCTGTCGAGGAGCGGGAGGAAGCCGGCCGTTATGGAATCGCTGGCACTCACGTCCTATCCTCCTCCAAGCAGTTCGGATGCGGTGATCAGGCTCTGCGCGATCTCCGAAATCTTGCGGTTCTGGTCCATCGCCGCGCGGCGCAGACGCTGGTAGGCCTCGTCCTCCGAGAGCCCCTTGGAGCGCATGAGGATTCCCTTGGCCTTTTCGACGATCTTGCGGGATTCGAGCTCGTTGCGGGCATCCTCCAGCTCGCGCTCCATGCGCGAGAACGCGTTGAACCGGCTGATTGCCATATCGAGGATCGGCTTCACCCTTTCCTGCCTCAGCCCGTCGACCACATAGGCCGACACGCCGGCATCGACCGCCGCCTCGATGGCGGCCTGGTCGGACCGGTCGACGAACATCGCAATCGGCCGCTTCACGGCGCGCGAGAGGTTGAACATGTTTTCGAGCATGTCGCGATTGGGATTTTCCAGGTCGATGACGATGACGTCCGGCTGCACTTCACTGACCCGGCGGGCGATGGCGTGGACATCATGAACCAGGGTCACCTGCTCATGACCGGCCTCACGCAGTCCCGCCTCGATGATCGAGGCGCGGATCGTGTTCTCGTCAATGACCAGGATCGATAGCTGCTTGGCCGTCATGCTGCATTTTTCGCGTATGCGTTCGAATTGTGCAATGCAAGATACGAGGGAAATCACGACCCGCCTTCGGGCCCCGACCTGCCAGGCCGTCGGCAGATCGATGGCGGGGGCAGGAGGGACAGTAGGAATTTCAGAGCAGGACTAATCCTTAAGGCCACCCACCGGTGCGCTCGTAGAGCGCTTCGGATCTCCTCCGCCAGGTTGCGTCACATCGAAGTCGAACCGGTCGGGAAGAAGGAGTCCCTGTTGCAGATGGTGCGACACCGCACGAACTGAAACGCCGTCGCGGAAGAGCCATGCGTCGCCCGTCTCCCGCTGCCAGCGTTCCATGCGCGTGCGCAGGTCGGAGAGGCGTTCCATGTGATCGGGATCGTTTGCGAGATTGTGAACCTCGTCGGGATCGGCCTCCAGATCGTAAAGCTCTTCCGCTGGGCGACGAATATAGTTCTCCAGTGAGCGCTGCCCGATCATAACCGGTGACCGGTTTCGCATGCCTTCCCAGGACAGCGATCCATACAGATCGCCCGAAAAGGGAAAGTCCAGTTTCCAGGCGACATTGCGGTGATATTTGTAGCGGGGGGTGCGCAGGAAGCGCGTCGGCCAGTAATTGGTGATCTCATGGAATGTGTGCGAACCGAACACGATCTGCCAGTCCGGCAGGAGCGCTGTTTCTTCGAGAATGGGCAGCACCGAGCGGCCACGGCGCGCACCCTCCCCACCCTGCCAGCCCGCCCAGTCCAGAAAGGTCGGCAGCACATCGGCGAAGGACACAAGGTTTGGATTGGCCACCCCGCCCAGGCGACCTGGAACGCGCATGATCAGCGGCAGATGAACGCCCGCGTCGTATAAGGTCGTTTTGGAATTCAGAAACGGGGCACCGTTGTCGCTCAGAAAACAAACGAGCGTGTCATCGGCAAGACCCGCCGCCTGGAGGGCGGCAAGCACGCGCCCCACCCCCTGATCGAGCCTGTGCACCGAGCTGTAATAGGCCGATAATTCCCGGCGAACCTCTTCGATATCCGGCAGGAAAGGTGGCACTGTGACCTTCTCCGGCGCGTATTGCCGCCGCTCGACGTCCGGATCGAGTTCCTCCTCATTGCCAAAACCGCCGCGGGTCATGTCGCGGTGCGGGTCAACAAACCCAATTGTCAGGAAAAAGGGCCGGTCCTCGCGCTTGGCCCGCTGGAAAAACGCCTCTGACTGGCGGGCCACCCATCCGATGTTTCGGGTCGCGCTCTCTTCGCGCACCGCCCAGGGATAGACGGACGGCGGCCCCACATGAACTTTGCCGATAATGCCTGTCAGATGACCGAGCCGGTTGAAGAGAGCCGGTGCCGTTTCGACATGATCGAAGGTCATGAAGTGATGATTGTCATGATGCAGGCCGTATTGACCGTTCTCATGGGTGTGAAGGCCCGTATAGATCACTGAACGGCTGGCGCTGCAGGACGCCGTCGAGGTGAACGCCATGTCAAAGCGTGTCCCGGCGGCTGCCAGCGCATCGATGTACGGCGTAGTGACCGCCTTCTCGCCATAGCAGCCGAGCATGCGACCGAGGTCGTCGGCGATGAGGAGCAGAACATTCCGCGCCATGGTTATGCCGCAGGCGCCAGAGGAGAAGAAGAGCGGGGAAACTCCGAAATGACCCGGCCGGCCACATCAATGCCGCAGGCAAGCGCTGAGCGAATGGAAGCGCCACCCGCGACGGCATGCAGATAACCGGCGTTGAATGCGTCCCCTGCTCCGACCGTATCGAAGACGGAAAGGTCACGCGCGCCACATTCCATGACCGCCCCATCGCACAGACAAAGGGCGCCTTCCGCCCCACGCTTGACGATGAGTCGGGTTGCTGGTCGCAACCGCGCTGTGAACCAGGGCAATGCCTGCGCCAGCGTCTCCGCGGCGGCGAGGCCGATGGTTTCTTTCTCATTGAGAAGGATATGATCGGAATGTTGGAGCCATTCCTTGGCATGGTTGCGCGCCTCTGGGGTCCAACCCTCCCCGGGCCAGCCGGGATCGATCGCGGTTTCCGCCCCCCGGCCCTTTAGAGATCGAAGCAATGCGTCGTGGTCAGGCAACAATGCGGGCATGGTGAAAGCACCACTGACCAGCGCCAGACCGGTTGATACATCCATATTCTCCGTCACCTGCTTAAAAAACGGCAGGTCGAGGTGGTCCAGATGGCCGTTTGTGGAAAAGAAGGTGCGTTCGGCACCGGCGTGCAAGATGCCCACGGAAATGCTGGTGCGGACCGGCAATGCCCTCACCCGGTCCAGCGGACCGTCAAACTGCTGTGCGATCATCTGACCTGCAGGATCACTGCCGACCGCGGAGAGAAACCCGCACGGGTGTTGCAGCCGCTTCAGGGCCAGTGCGGTGTTGGCCGCCGACCCCCCGGTTCGAAAATCCGACTGCGGCAGAAAGATCTCCGTCCCCGGCTCCGGCCATTCATCGATGCAGCCTGTGACGAGATCGAGATTTGCGTTGCCGATGACAAATATCGTACGCGCGCTCATTCCAGTTCCCCTTGCACCAGTTGCCGGTCGATTGGCTTGCCGTCTTCGTTGAAGAGATGGATGCTGCCTGCCCGCGGCGTGAGAAAGACCGTGTCGCCAGCCTGGAAGCCGTGATTGCCGACCGCTCTGGCGTTGATCATGCCCGACTTTTCAGTGGCGACGTGGATGAAGGTGTCGCTGCCGAGCTTCTCCACCAGTACGACAGTCCCCTTCCATCGACCCTCGGTGCGTGAGACATCCAGATGCTCCGGACGAACGCCGAGCGCGTGGGCGCCGGCAGCAACCGGTTCATCCCCTTCTATGAAATTCATTCTCGGAGAGCCTATGAACCCGGCGACGAACCGGCTGGCGGGCTTTTCATAAAGCTCGAGCGGCGTGCCAACCTGCTCAACCCGCCCGGCATTGAGAACCACAATGCGGTCAGCCAGCGTCATCGCCTCGACCTGGTCATGGGTGACGTACACCATCGTCGTGCCGGCGAGACGCTCGTGCAGACGGGCGATTTCGATGCGCGTATCGACCCGCAGAGCCGCGTCGAGATTCGACAATGGTTCGTCGAACAGAAACACTTTCGGCTGACGGGTGATGGCACGGCCGATCGCGACGCGCTGGCGTTGCCCGCCGGATAGCTGCTTGGGCTTGCGGTTAAGATACTGCTCGATCTGAAGCATGCTCGCCGCTTCCCGAACGCGGCGGTCGATCTCCTGTTTGGAAAGCCGTGCCTGCTCCAGACCGAACGCCATGTTGTCGTAGACGTTCATGTGCGGATAGAGCGCATAGGACTGGAAGACCATGGAGATACCGCGCTTGGCCGGCACCACGGAATTCACACATGTCCCATCGATGAAAAGCTCGCCACTGGTGATGTCTTCCAGACCGGCGATCAGGCGCAAAAGGGTGGATTTGCCGCAGCCGGAGGGGCCAACGAATACGATGAATTCGCCTTTTTCCAGCGACAGATTGATATCGTGTAGAACTTCGACACTGCCGAAGGATTTTTCAACCGATCTGAGTTCGACAGAAGCCATGGTTTACCCCTTGACCGCCCCGGCTGTGAGGCCGGAAACGATCTTTCGCTGAAAAATGAGAACGAGCACCACAAGCGGCAGGGTGACGATGACCGATGCCGCCATGATGTTGCCCCAGGGAATTTCGAATTCGCTGAGGCCGGAAATGAGTGCGATGGCGACCGGGACCGTGCGCTGGGAATCGGTCGACAGGAATGTGAGCGCGAACAAGAACTCGTTCCACGCGTGGATGAAGGCCAGCAGGCCGGTGGTGACCATGGCAGGCCACATGAGCGGCAGGAAAATGCGCCAGATGATCGTGAACGAGGACGCTCCGTCGACGATGGCCGCCTCCTCGATCTCCACCGGCATCTTGCGCATGAAAGTGGTAAGCACCCAGACCGTGAATGGAAGCGTGAAGATCATATAGGAGAAAACGAGCGACCAGAGCGAGTTGAACAGGCCAAGGGCCCGGATCACCTCGAACAGGCCCGAAAGAACCGCGATTTGCGGAAACATGGAAACCGAGAGGATCGTCAAAAGCAGCAGCCCGCGACCGCGGAAGCGGATACGGCTCAACGCAAAAGCGGCAGTGACGGCCAGAAAGAGGGAAATGAACACCACGACCGTCGCGACGAAAACGGAGTTCAGGATCTGCTTTCCGAAGACGCCGTCTGAGATCATGCTCCAGTAGTTCGCCAGAGAAGCTGCCTCTGGCAGATAGTTGACCTCAAAAATCGATTGTCCCGATTCCAGCGAAGTGAGGATCGCGTAGTAGAAAGGAAAAACCGCCTGCAGGACGATCACGCCCACCAGCCCATAGAATGCGGCTGTCTTTATCCATCCGGACCAGGTCATCGCTCGTCAGCCTCCACATTCATGCGCGTCGCCCAGATGAAGCTGATGGTCAGAAGGGCAATGATGAGAAAAAGCAGCGTCGAAGCGGCCGACCCGTAAGCGAACTTGTCAAAGTCGAACAGATTATCGCGCGCAAAGACCGACATGGTGCGCGTGCGCTCATTGTTTGGCGTCAGCACATAGATGATGTCGAAGACGCGCAGTGCGTCGAGCGCGCGGAAAACGATGGCGACCAGGACGGCGGGCATGATGAGCGGCCAGGTAACGCGGAGGAACAGCCTTACAGGACCGACGCCATCCAGGCGCGCGGCCTCATAGATGTCGCCGGGCACCATCTGCAACCCGGCAAGAATGAGCAACGCCATGAATGGTGTGGTCTTCCAGACATCCACGATGAGAACGGCGAGCATGGCCGTGTCAGGCGATGCCGTCCAGGCAATCGGCTCGGCGATGATGTGCAGGCGGAGCAGCATATCGTTGAGGATGCCGAACTGATCATGCATCATCCACGCCCACATTTTCGCCGAAACGATGGTTGGAATTGCCCAGGGGATGAGAACTGCGGCGCGGACGAGGCTTCGTCCGCGAAATTCGCGATTGAGAACCAGTGCGATCACCAGTCCGAAAACGGTTTCGAAGAAAACGGAAATGATGGTGAAGCGCAGTGTATTCCAGACGGCGCGCCACCAGTCGGCATCCACCAGGAGACCGAAATACTCACCTTCCCCGTCACCATAGTCCAGATACTCGAGATAGTTGCGGAACCCGACCCATTGCGCCTGCCCGATAAGGTCGATCGATGCATCGGTGAAACCGAAATAGATGGTGCGGATGAGCGGATAGGCCGCAACGGACGCCAGTACGAGCAGCATCGGCGTGAGAAACAACCAGGCCGAAAGAATCCGTTGCCTGGAAAGCGTTGATATGCCGGCATTGCTCGCCACGTGTTCCGATCCTCCATTTCGGAAACCGCGCTACGCCTGCCCAAGCGGGAAGACGCAGCGCGGATTGCTTCTTACCAGGCGGAACCGCGCAGGCGGTTGAGCCGGGCTTCCAGCTTGCGCAGGTTCTGCTCAGCCGATCCGTCACCGGACAACGTGTTGTGAACCGCCGTCCAGAACTCCGAAGACACTTCGTTGTATTTGCGCTTGGTTGCAGCAGACGGGCGCGGCAGAGCGTTGTCGACGACCGGTTTCCACAGCGGGATGAACTCCTGTGCTTCGCCCACTTCTGTATCGGCATAGACCGCGTTAAGCGTTGGCGGTCGCGAGGTGATGATCGCACGCTCTTTCTGATTGTCGTAATTGTTCAGAAAGCGCACCAGTTCGATGGCTTCTTCGGGGTATTTTGAATATTTGGAGACCCCCAGATGCCAGCCACCCAGGGTGGCAGCCGACTTCTCACCTTCTGCGCCGACCGGCAGCGTGGTTACCGCGAACTTGTCCTTGACGGGTGAGTCATCGCCGGCAGCCAGCGCATATGCATAGTTCCAGTTGCGCATGAACACGGCATTGCCGGACTGGAACAGGCCGCGGGCATCCTCCTCCTTGTAGTTCAGAACGCCTTCCGGCGCGATGCTGCCGATCCACGATTTGGCAAGCTCAAGTGCTTGGACCGCTTTGGGGTTGTTGATCCCGACGGAACCATCCGTTTCGACAATCCGGCCCCCGCCAAAGCTGGCGATCCACTCTTGCGCGTTGCAGGTCAGCCCCTCATAGGCGGCACCCTGAAACACGAAACCCCAGATGTCGGAATTCCCGGCCTCGCGCTCGGCATTCATGATGCGCTTGGCGGTTTCGGTCATCTGCTGCCAGGTTTTTGGCACCGGTTCGTTGTATTTCTCCAAAAGGTCTTTGCGATAGTAAAGCGCGGGAGCGCCCAGGAACATGGGCAATGCAACCAGCTTGTCACCCACGGTCTGCGATTCCACCGCGGCTGGAACGAAATCCCCGATGATGTCCTTGGTGTGCTCGGTGAGGTCGACAAAATGCTCGGCGATCTGCGGCGCACCGATGACGTCAATGCGGTAAACGTCGATGTCGCTCGACTGAGCGGCAAGCCATAGCTTGTATTGGCCAAACTGATCGGTGGTGGATTCGGGCATCGAGACGATATTGACCGTGTGGCCAGTCTGCTCCTCGAACCGGTCGAGTTCCGCGCGCAAAACCTCATTGTCCTTGCCGATGGCACCGTGGACGATGTTGAGTTCTGCGGCACTGGCCGAATACATCAGCAGCGAACTGCCTATGATGGCCGTCGCCAATGTCTTCAATGACTTCATGGTATCTCTCCCTTGATTTGTTCCCACCTGTCTTCTTGCTTTCCGGCTGGTGTGCACCGGTCGGACGAAACGCCTCCTCATGCACTGCCGCGCATTCGGCAAAACACGGGCGACGCCCAGGCCATCTGCCCGTTGGCCTGACGCAATCGCACATAGACATTTTCGCCATCCGTGAATTCTCCAAGCTCCACCGTGCCGCCCCATTGCCATTCATGAGGCCGCGGTAGGGCGTGAAAGCGATAAGCCGGGCTGTCGATGGCGCCGAGGTTGCCGCTGAGCGCACCCTCAAGAAGGCGCTCGACACGAACCGCGATATCCTGTCCCGCCAACCGGGCGCGGATATTTGCATCGGGTGCGGAGCGAATATGCAGGGCGACCCCTTGCGTGGCCGGCGTAACGTTGTTGGGATTCGCCTCGGCAGTAACCTCAAAGCGAACAACACCACCTTCGAACGAAATATGCGGCAGAGGGTGCGCGGCGTCTTCACCTTCCAGAGGCGAGACGATCTCCTGTCCGCGAAAACGGGGCTCCACCCTGAGAATATCACCGCCCTCGAGCGTTAGTTCGCCCAGCCAGCGATGCGATGTCCCGCGCGCGCCCCAGCCCAATTCGAGATGCAGAATGGTTTCCATGACGCCATCGCGCTCAGGCACGATCGGCGCTGGCGCAAGCGACGGTGTAATGCGCTGCCAGAGCCTTCCATTGCGGACGATATCTATGCTATCCACCGCGCCGCCGCCAACCGCTTCGATGGCAAGTTGCGCATCGTCCTGAGGGGCCGCGATACCGCCCTGGATGGTATTGCCGATGGCCGTGAGCAAATGGATGCTGTCTCCGGTCAGGGCATTGGTCTGGCGTGCCCGCATACCCGCCCAGATCGACTCGCGGTCGCGGCCCTGCGCATAGAGCCCCATGCGGCCATGGCCATAGGACCCTGGGAAGCCGCTGTGGTGATCGGTGTTGCCGACAATGCCAAAGACATGCCCGGCGGCAAGCCCGGCTTCCATTGTCGAGCGCCCGTCGACCGGCCCCATCGAATGGAGATAACCAGGGGACGTTTCAGACGTCTCGGCGCAGCCATGCATCGAGTACATTTCCACAAATGGGGAAAGCGACGGTTCGAATGCGTTCCAGTCGATGCCGCGCGCACCGCGCCGGTAGCCGATGTGATGCGGGAACGCCAGCGCACGGGCGGCCTTTGCCCGTTGGAGGGTTTCACGAAGCTCCGCCGGGCTGTCGGCAAGCTGCAGATCGGCGACGTCCAGATCCGCATAAACGATGGTCTGATCGCCATAGGCGCAGGAGTGTATCTCGTAACCGGGAAAAACGCTGAAGACCCCGTTTTCCTCAAACCGTTTCAGGGTGGCGAAGTGATCCGGCCATACTTCGCGCAGCCGGGCGAACCCCTTGACGTGAAAATCGACGATATGCGCGACTTCCGGCACATCAACCGGCATGTCGGGCCAGGCGGCGTGTCCCGTAACGGACACGAAATCGAGTTGAAGCCGGGCACGCGCCAGTGCATCTTCGAGGCGCCCGTGCCCATACGACATCGCACAGTGATTGTGGATGTCGCCGTAAAGCGGCACGACACCGAGCGAGACGGCCAGCGGCATCATATGGTCGGGCAGGTTCTTCACCGGACAGCCTCAAGGGTTTGCGGATTGATGGGCTGTCCGTTTTCGCGGAGCGATTTCTGCGCGGCCAGAACCATGCGTAGAGACGCCACGCCCTCGGCGACGCCGACCGGAGGCTTTTCGCCACCGTAGAAATGACGAAGTGTGCGGACAAGTTGAAGATCGGCGCCGAAATGCGTCGATCCGCGATCCGGGTCCTGAAAGCAGATCGTTTCGCGCCGATGACCATGATCGGCCACCAGGTCGATTTCGCCGGAGTGCCGCTCCATGCGCAGACGCCCGGTGGAGCCGACGATTTCAAGGGTTTCCTGGTCCTCCGCCCAGGGACCGAAGATTGCGAAGAACAGGCAGGCGCTCATTCCATTTGCGTAGCGCACGCTGACCACTGCGTGATCGTCTATGTCGGACCCGGGCAGATAGACGCAATTGTCATTGCGATGTTCGATATTGCGAGCGCGGGACCAACTGGGGTTCGCCACCCGCCCGACACCCTCGAAGCGATCCACCAGCGTCTCATGCCGACGATAGGGGCATGTGCGGTCGCACTCGCTGCACCGCGCCGGCGCATCCGGATCGGGCGTGAATATCGAACTGCGACCGCCCACGGCGGAAACGGAAACCGCCGGTGCGTCCGCAATCCAGTTCAGCACATCGAAGTGATGAGAGCCCTTGTCGTTGAGCGCACCGCCAGAGCGCGCATTGTCGCGATGCCAGAGCTGCAGATATCGCGTATAAGGTATCACCGAGCGCAGAAGAACCATCTGCGGATCGCCGATTGCGCCGGTATGCGCAAGACGGGCAGCTTCAATCCACGGTCGCTCATAACGACGGGTGAAGCCCATCATGATCGAAGAACCGGCGCGCTCTTCCGCCTCGTGGATGGCGCGCGCGTCGTCCAGCGTCACGGAAATGGGCTTGTCGAGATAGACACGCTTGCCGGCCGCGATCGCCGCCTCCACCGGTCGGCGATGTGCATCGGTGTGCGTGGTCACCAGAACGAGGTTCACGGCACCGGTGCCAACGGCCTCATCCAGATCATCGAAGACCCGGACCCGATGGTCGATGCCGCAGCTCGCATAGATCGCATCGAGATGCTCGGCGGCGAACCGCGCGCGATCAGGCAGCGCGTCATGGACACCCACGATCCGGAAGCCCGTCTCTGCAGCGATTTCCGCCATGCGCGTTCCGACGAAGTAAACGCCGCGCTCGCCCGCTCCGATTATCGACACCCCTACCGTGCTGTGCGGGCTCCCCACATCCATGCTTTCTCTCGCTCCTCCAGATTGCGAGAGGAATTTATTTGAGTACAATAATCAGTACAATATATCTTGTACTCAGAAATCAATTGGAATGATGCTGCCATGTGGCTTGTAGCTGATTTCGAGATAGTGGGTTTCCGGCTCCCGGTCTCGAAACGCGACACGGTCGGCGAGCAGGGTCTCGAACAGGTCGAACTTCTCGGCATTGGCGTTGCCGACGACGTCGAAGCGATTGAGGTGCTCGGAGGCGAGGTCGGTACTTCCCAACATGACGACGCTAAGATTGTCGCGCACGGGCGCCCCCAGCTCATGAATTGCCCGCTCGAGCATGAACCCTTCCGTGACACCCCAGACAATCAGCGCCGTGAAAGGCAGACTGCCATCCTCCTGGCACTGCTGGGCAAGGGCATTCTGGATGTCGGCGACGCTGTATCCGCCGGGCAGCTTGTCGATTTCGATCAGCCATTGTGATCGAGGTGACGGCAAGGATCTGCACAGAAGCAGGTATTCGCGCCGGGCCATGGCAATCTGGCGCGCCTGGTGGGCTGAAGTGAGAAAGGCGATGCGCTCGTGCCCATTGTCACGCAGCACATGAAACGCCACCGAAAGCGCCTCGCGCCAATTCGTCCCGACGGCGTCCGCGTCGATGCCCGTTGCCGAGACACCGTCGATGACAATGCTTCTCACATGCTTGCGAAGTGCGGCGAGAAACTCGATCGAGAGCACCTCGAAATGCACCTGCAGAAGACAGGTCTTGAAGTTTCCGATCTTGCCAAGGACCGAGAGGGCCTGCTCCTCGGTCGAGTAGCCGATCTGCAGAACGCTGATATTTCGCTGCTTCAGCCGCTGCTCGACCTCCTGCAATACATTGCGGGCGATCCGGCTGTCCGAGACACGGTAAAGGACGAGCAGATCCCCTTCCCATGTCTCCCGATCGTCCTCGGATCGGGGGTCGCAGACAATGATGCCGGCACCGGGGCGTGCTCGGATGCGCCCATTCTCGAGATAAGGCTGCAAGGCGCGCTCGACCGTGCGCTGCGCCGTCGAGAAGCGGCGCATCATCTCACGGACGGTCGGCAGATGATCCCCCGGATCGGACTCGGCGATCCTGATGTCGAGCCATTCGGACAGGGATTTCAGCTTGGAGGCCGTGGATTTCTGCATTTCTTGAGTATAAACTCAATATAAACTCAAATCAATGTGCAAATGCGTTCAATCCACGTGTTGTCATCCGGTCTCAGCATGCAAACCCGGGAATACGCTCCGCTGCACACAGGTCGCATTACAAGATCTCATACGTCCGGTCCGCACCGGATGGCAAGGAGCCACGGCGCAACCTCAACCAAGCAGCGCGCCCAGGCGTGGCACCGCTGAGGCCCTCCCGCTGAAATAGACGAAATCAAGGACGTTCATCCTCTGCCAGATGGACTGCGGGTTTTCAGCTTCACTGAGAAGACCGCAACATCAAACTCTGGGGTCAAACACCTGGGCCGGCTCACCGGTCCGCGGAAACGCTGACCCTCTCCATCCCCTTGTTTTGCCGCCGCATCGGGCGGCACGCGGTCCAGATTTCAGGAAAACATCATCTTCCGGCGATATTCGCCGGGAGAGCAACCGACCTGCTGCTTGAACAGGCGCGAGAAGTGGGCGACGTCGCCGAAACCACGTCTGAAGCAGATCTCAGCAACGGACATCTTCGTTCCCCGCGCACGCAGGTCCGCCTTCACCGCCTCGATACGCAGGTCGCGCACCCATTGGCCGAGTGTGCGCTCGGTATCGCGGAAGAGCTCATGCAGATAACGGACGGAGATGCCACAGCAGCGCGCAATGAGATCGGGATCGAGTTCTCGCCGGTGAAGGTTGGCGCGGACGAAATGTTCCACGCGGCTCAGATGCGCCGCGCGCACGGACGACCCGCCCGAGGTGAGCGTGCGTTCGTCCGCATGGATCGACAGCGCCAGAAGATCGACCAGTTGCAATCCCACCGCAGCACGGGCTTGCTCGTTCATCGCCTCAAAGCGCTGGGGGATGTGATGAAGCATATCCACGAACAGGCCGGAGATGCCACCACGTGCCGTAAACTGCATGCCGCAGAAGCGGTCGGGCGAGCGGATGCGGCCGCCAAGCGCGGAAGCCTCGACCTTCATCACCCACAGGTCGGCGCACTCGCCATAGCTGAACTCATAGGGTTCATGGCTGCGCTCGATGATGTAGCCGCCCGGCTTGCAATAAACCTCGCGCCCCGACTGGGAGAAAAAGACCTCCGTTTTCATCGGTATGGTGATGAGGAGGTGCTCCTGCTCGTCGCAGGTGAGATGGTGGGGATGGCGGTGATAGGAAAGCGCCTCGGAGCGCAGGCGTGACAACGACACGCCGCCCAGCGACCACTCCTCCAGCCGACCGCCGAACCGGTCCGGCTCCCGGAAGTGCAGGTCGAGAGGGAAATAGGCCTGCGCTATCGCGCTGTGCCAGTGCACACTGCGATTTGCAGGATCAACTCCGCTTGTCGATATCAGCGTCCTCATCCGGCAATCTCCTCATCGCAGGATAGGATAGAAAAAGCCGGCGCACAAACGCGGTGCCGGCCCAGTGCACTGGGCGACAATATATCCCGCACTGACGCGCAAAGACATGCGCGGCTTCCCGTTCCTACTGTTGCCAAGGAACAAAAAACAAACAGGAACGACATGGAGGAGGCTCGTGCCCGCACGGCGGATTCCATGCGTCCGCGAAAGGCATGAGGATGGAACAGATCGTCAAGAAACAGAAGCAGGCATCGGGAAGCGGCGTGGACCCGATCACGCTTTCCGTGGTGCGCGGAATTCTCGAAACCACACAGCGCGAGATGACGCTTTCACTGGAGAAGACGGCGCGCTCCAGCGTCTTCAACCTGGCCCATGACTATTCGACGGCGCTCTTCAACGCGACGCCCGAAATGATCCTGCAGGGGCAGGACATCCCGATCCATCTGGGGTCGCTCATTCCGGCGATGAAGGTCGTGTCGGCCTATTTCGGCGACGACATCCATGAGGGCGACCTGATCCTGCACAACGACCCCGCCTATGGCGGTAGCCACGCCATCGACACATGCATGTACAAGCCCGTCTTCTACAAGGGCGAGCTTGTCTACTGGACGGTCTGCAAAGGGCATTTGACGGATATCGGCGGACCGGTCCCGGCCGGCTACAATCCCGATGCCAAGGAAATCTACGCCGAATGCCTGCGCATTCCACCGGTCAAGATCTGGGACAGGGGCAAGCCGCGCAACGACGTGCTCAACCTGCTTCTGACCAATATGCGCGCGCGCCGCGATCAGGAAGGCGATTTCAACGCGCTGATCGGCGCCTGCCAGGTGGGTGAACGCAATCTCATCCGGATGCTCGACAAATACGGCAAGGAGCAGGTGGACGCATGTATCGAGGAACTTCTGGTGATGGCGGAGCGGCAGATGCGCACGCTGATCCGCTCCGTGCCCGACGGGACTTATGAAGGCACGGCCGTTCTGGAGGATGCCGGGCACGGCTTCGGCGATTTCGACATCACGGCGAAAGTCACCATCAAGGAAGACAATTGCCATATCGAGATCTCGAGCCCGCCGCAGGTGCCCTATTTCATCAATTCCTACGAGGGAAATTCCTATTCGGGCGTCTATCTCGGCCTGATGATGTTCGCCCAGCTTCCGCCGCCCTACAATGAAGGGCTCTATCGCTGCGTAAGCGTGAATATGGGACCGAAGGGCACGCTGTGCAACGCCAAGGAACCGGCGCCGCACATGAACTGCACGACAACGCCCATGGAAACCCTGACCGACGCGGTGCGCCTTGCCTTCGAAAAGGCCATGCCCTCGAAGGTCGCCGCCTCATGGGGGCACGCCAACGGCCTCAACATCGCCGGCTGGGACAGGCGCCACGATGAGGAATATGTGACGATGGTGCTCGCCACCATCATTTCGGGTGCCGGCGCGACGCCGCAACAGGACGGCTGGCACGCCTGCGGGCCCGAATGCTGTTTCGGCGCACTGACCTCGGGCGACGTGGAACTGCTCGAACATTCCTATCCTATCGTCATCCATCGTTATTCGCTGATGACCGACAGCGGCGGTGCGGGGCTTTACCGCGGCGGGTCCGGCACCGCCTGGGAGGTGGAGCCGCTCGACAGCGAGATGACCTTCATCATGTTCGGTGAAGGACGCCGTATTCCGGCACTTGGGGCAGCCGGCGCTGAATCGGAAATGACCGAAACCAAGGTCGGGCGTCTCGAACTCAAGCGCGACGGCAAGGTTGAGACCATCCGAAACAACACGATCGGTGTCATCAAGCCGGGCGAGACCGTGACCAATATGAACCCGGGCGGCGGCGGCTATGGCGATCCCAGAAAACGTCCCGTCGAGAAGGTGATCGCCGACATCAGGCTGGGGCTCGTCTCGCTGGAGGGCGCCAGGCGCGACTACGGTGTCGTTATCGAGGACGAAAAGTCACTGAAGGTCGATCTGGAAGCGACGCGCAAACTGCGCGCGGCCTGATCCCTTCCCCATTTCAAGGACAAGACCATGAACAGCAAATACAGGCTCGGCATCGACGCCGGCGGCACCTTCACCGATTTCGTTCTGGCGGAACAGGCTGGCGGAAGCCGGCTCTACAAGACGCTTTCCACGCCCGCAGACCCGACGCTTGCCATCCGCAACGGGCTGGCGCTGATCGCCGAGGATCTGGATGTGGCGCTGGAGGAGATCATCCCCAATTGCGACCTGTGCATCAACGGCACGACAGTCGGCCTCAACGCGCTGATCCAGCACAAGGGCGCGCGCACCGGGCTGATCTGCACGGCGGGGCACGAGGATTCCATCGAAATCCGCAACGGTCACAAGGAAGACGGGTATCGCTATGACGCGGAATATCCGCCGGCGGTTATGCTGGTGCCGCGCAATCTGCGCAAGGGTGTGCGCGAACGCGTCCTGTCGAACGGCACTGTGCGCACGCCCATGGAAGAGGAAGATGTGCGGGCGGCCTGCCGGGCCTTCATCGAAGAAGGGATCGAGACGGTCGCGATCTCCTTCGTCTGGTCGGTGCTCCACCCGGATCATGAAAGGCGGGCAGCGGAGATCGTACGCGAGATGATGCCCGATGCGCTTGTCACCATCGGCTCGGAACTCTATCCGCAGGTGCGCGAATACACCCGCACCTCCACGGCCATCACCAACGCCTATCTGGCGCCGATCCTGAAAAACTACGTGACTGCGGTCGACGCCTATTTCCGTTCGCTCGGCGCCAGGGCGCCGGTGCGCTATTTCCAGTCCAATGGAGGGCTCGCCACGGGCGATGTGGTGGCCGACCGTTCAGTCTATGCCATCAATTCGGGTCCAGCCTCCGCGCCGCGCGCCGGCCTGCATGTGACAGAGCCGTTCGACGAGAAGAACGTCATCACTGTCGACATGGGGGGCACTTCGTTCGACATCACGCTGACCTATGAGGGCGTCACCAACCTCAACAAGAACATCGACTTCCTGCGCTACCGGATCGGGGTTCCGATGATCCAGGTGGAAACGCTGGGAGCCGGCGGCGGCTCCATCGGCTGGATCGACGATATGGGCCTCCTGCAGATGGGGCCGCAGAGTGCCGGTTCCGACCCGGGACCCGCCTGCTACGGGCGGGGCGGGGTAGAGCCGACCACGACGGATGTGAACCTGGTGCTCGGCTATCTCAACCCGGACGGGCTCGTCGGCGGGCGGCTGCCGCTCGACAAGACCAAGGCAGAGAATGCCATCCGAAGCAGGATCGCCGAGCCTCTCGGGCTCAGCCTGGAGAAGGCCGCCTATGGCATGTTCACCATCGTCAACGCCAACATGGTCAACGGCATCCGCCGCGTCTCCATCGAACGCGGCTACGATCCGCGCGACTTTGTGCTGGTTTGCGCCGGCGGGGCGACCGGTGCCCATATCACGGCCATTGCACGCGAGATGGGTATCGACCGCATCATCGTGCCGAAGCTCGCCTCAGGCCTGTGTGCCTTCGGGCAGATTATCTCCGATGTGAAATACAATCACATGGCCACCTGCCCCGTGCGCCTCGACAATGCGGAGGCCTATGAGCGGGTGAACGCCCTTTTCCGCCAGATCGAACAGGAAGGTCGCGAGCACCTCCACAAGGACGGTTTTTCCGATGACCGCATCCGCATCACGCGCAGCCTCGAAATGCGCTATGTGGGACAGGTGCATGAATGCACGGTGGATGTGGAAACATTCGACATCGACGCGCAGACCGTCGAACGGTTGAAGGACGCCTTCCATCGCCGGCACGAGCAGCTCTACACCTACAGCGAACCGAAGAATACGGTCGAGGTGGTGAACATCGAGAGCACGCTCTACGGCATCGTCGACAAGCCCAGCGACGCCCGCCTTTCCTCAGGCGGCGGAGCGGACGGCGCACTCAAGGGCACCCGCATGGCAATCTTCTCGCGCGAGGGGGAGCATACCCGCACCCCGGTTTATGACGGGCGCAAGCTCGGCGCCGGGGACCGTATCGAGGGGCCGGCCATCATTGAGGAGGTGACGACGACGATCGTGGTGGAACCCGGCTGGACGGCGGAGCTGCACGAAAGCGGCTCCTACGTGATCTCGGCCAAGCGATAGGGCGGAGCAGCGTTTCCGCGAAAGGATGAAGCGATAGGGGGCGCCCGCCCCTCATCCCCCTGCCGGGACCTTCTCCCCGCATGCGGGGAGAAGGAAGCCGTCGCCAATTCCGAGCTTCTAGTTGGTGAGGTGGGTGGAGCGGTGCGCAAACGCCGAGGCCCCCTTCTCCCCGCATGCGGGGAGAAGGTGAGGATGAGGGGCGTTGCTCTCCGGTGCCGTGGGGTGCGAAGGGCGCCGGGCACCTCGGGCAAAAGGTGTGGCTCAGCCCGAATGCCCACCCGCCGCGTTCTCGAATTCGCGGCGGAAGTCCTCGAGCCCCGCACCGCGCCCCAACAGGACCGACGCCAGGATGCGGGCTTTCAGGCCGCTGAGATCGCCGGAGAAGATCACGCCGGCATCGGCCAGGTCCTTGCCGCCGCTGCCGCCGCCATAGATGGGTCGGGTGCGCCCCTCGTGACAACGCGAGGCGATGATGACGGGGATGCCGCTCTCGACGATGGAGGCTATCGCCTCGGCAAAACCGGTCGGCGCATTGCCGCGCCCGAACGCCTCCACGACGATGGCGCGCGCGCCCTGTTCTACGGCAAAATTCAGAAAGGCCGGCGAGGAGCCCATGGCGAGCTTCATCAGTTCCACCTCCGGCACAATGCGTTCTACCTTCGCGTGGAAACGTTGCGCGGGGCGGCGGTAGATGAAGACATTCTCACCATCCACCTCGCCCAGCTTGCCATAGGAACTGGAGCGGAAGGTATCGACCCTGGACGTGTGCGCCTTGGTCACATCGCGGCCGGCATGAATGTCCTGCTCGAAGACGATCATGGCGCCGATCCCGCGCGCCGCAGGAGAGGCTGCAACGCGCACGGCTTCGGCAATGTTGCGCGGCCCATCCGTATCGGGATCGCCCGCATGGCGCTGTGCACCGGTGAAGACCACCGGCTTGTCACTGCCGACGATGAGGTCGGCCATGTAGCAGCTTTCCTCCATCGTATCGGTTCCGTGGGTGACGACAACACCGTCGCAATCGTCCGAAGCCAGCGCCTCGTCGATGTGCTTGGCCAGCGCAAACGCCAGCGGCAGGTCGAACGCAAAACTGCCGACCGAGCAGAAATCGTCGACAGTGATCCCGATACCTTCGAGGGGGTCGTGCAGGCGCGACTTCAGTTCCGCGCCGCTGACATTTGCGACGACCCGGTCGGAGCCTTCCTTGCGGCTGGAGGCGATGGTGCCCCCCGTGGTGATCAGTCTGATGTTGCTCATGTCAGGACGCGTTCCGCAGAAATCCGTTTCTTTCGGCCGGTTCTTTCACCAGCTCGGCCCAGCGGCGAACCAGATAATTGTGTTCGTCCATCGTGGTGTTCCAGAGCGCGATATGCGAAGCGCGGTTCCAGTAGGAGCCGCCGGAGCGGGAAGCGCCGGGCAGGATGGCCGTGTTGCCGTCCGGACCGCACAGGGAGTTGCGCGCCTCCTTGCCGTCATACCAGTAATCCCACTCCTCGGGCTTCAGATGCTCGCGAACCCGCTCGGGCACGGGCATATAATAGCCCTGCCGGGCAACCACGGCGCCCGCCCAGCCGGAAATGAACCAGTTGAGATAGGCATACCCCTGGTCGAGCCGGTGACCTTCCAGATGGCGCGCGAGACAAAGGCCGCCGTGCCAGGCGCGATAGCCCTCGACCGGCACCGCCTGGCGGGTGCGCAAATGCCGGCTCTTGAGCTGCACCGCGCTCGGCGACCACATGCTTGCGATCCAGACATCACCCCGCTCCATCATCAAGGTGGCTTCCTGCGTGGTGCGCCAGAAGGAGGTGAAATGTCCCTTGCGCTTCAGCGACAGGGCAAGATCGATGAGTTGATCGATCTCATCGACGCTCATATTGCCCAGGTCCTTGAAGCTCATGCGGTTGGCCGCGCGCGCGGCAAGCGCGATATCGAAAATGCCGATTGCCGGCTCATCGACGATGGCGACATGGCCTTTCCAACGCGGATGCAGAAGCTCGGCCCAGGATCGCACCTCCGAATCGACATCGACGCCGGTAGCCGTCTCGTTCACACCGAAGGAATCGAAATTGTGCACCGTCGGCAGCATGGAGATATGCGGCGACGGGGCGGAAGAGAGCGAATTGTCCTGTTGCACATAAAGCCGCGTGACGGGCGCATCGCCTAAGCCGAGCGGCGCCGACGCATTGATGCAGCCCTTCTTGGTAAGATCGTTGACCTCGCTCCAGAGCTCGATACGCTCGAGATCGATCTTCTGAACCGCGCGCCAGTGCCAGACGATATCGAGGTTGTGGAAGCACTGATCGTAGACGTCGTAGCGCTCAGGCTCGGTCGCGGCAATGCGCTGCGCGGTCACGAAATCATGCTGCTCGAAGATCAGTTCGAACCCGAGGTCGCTCTCGGCACGCTCCTGAAGCTGGCGATAGGGGGTGATCTCCGTGCACAGGACGCGGAGCGGCTGGGGCTTGCGCACATGCACTGAAGGAGCAGCCGGCCTAGTCACGCGCGGCCCCTAACTCGCCCTGCGAAGGGGGAGCGTGCCACCCTGAGCAAGCACCTTTTCCGACAGGCGATTGAATACATGAAACGACTCTTCGATGCGCGCCGGGTCCAGCCCGTCGACGATGAACACGATGCGTGACTGGCGGCGACGATCCGGCCAGGCGGACATATGAACCGGCGGGTGGACCAGACGCTGCACGCCGTGAATCGCAACCGGACGCTCCTCCCCTTCGATATCAAGGATGCCCTTGACGCGGAAGACCCGGTCGCCATGGCGATTGAGCAGCATGGTCAGCCACATGCCGAAGCCGGTCCAGCCGATCCGCTCCTCGATCACCATGGAAAAGGAGCGCACGGAGGAATGGGCGTGGCCATGATTCCCCTCTTCCTCATGATGGTGATGATGAACGGGTGCTGCGAATTCTTCGGAGAGAGAAAGCGCCTCGCTCAGCCATTCCTCGCTGCGTTCGGCTGAAGCATCGACGAGAAAATCGTCGGCACTCGCCTCCTGCGCGATCACCCGGCGCGCGGATGGATTGAGCCGGTTCAGTTTTTCCAGCAATGCGTCGGTATCGGTCGCCTCGCTCATATCGGTTTTGGTGATGACGATCACATCCGCCGCTCCCACCTGCCGCACGGCCTCCAGCCGTTCGTCGATCTGGCGGGAACCGTTGACCGCATCCACCGTGACCACGACATTTGCGATTGCGAAATGACTGCGCAGAACCGGGTGCGACTGGATGGTGGAGAGCGCGGGAAACGGATCGGCCAGTCCCGTCGTCTCAATGACCACGCGGTCGAACCAGGGAATTTCACCCCGGCCGCGCTGGGAATCGAGCTTTTGCAGCGCATCGGCGACTTCGCCGCGCACCGTGCAGCACAGGCAACCCGATTTGAGCAGAACGACATTGTCATCGATGCGGTCAAGCAGATGATGATCGAGGCCCACCTCGCCGAACTCGTTGATCAGCACGGCGGCATTCGCCATGGCTGGATCGGCAAGGAGGCGCTGGAGCAGCGTCGTCTTGCCCGAACCCAGAAAGCCGGTGAGAAAGTTGACGGGTGTCAGATTGGCCGAGCGCGGTTCAGCGGTCATGGCGCTGCCTCGATGCGCTGTTTCAGCCGTTCCAGAAAATCGGGGTCGAGCGGATCGAGCGCGCGCGCCGTCATGGCCTCGACCTCTGGCCACAGATGGGCGAGGCTCTCGAAAACCTGGGTCCGGCCCGTCGGGCTCGACAGCACATAGGACGCGCCTTGCCATTCGGCGATCTTCAGCCGACTGGGCTCAAGCAGCGCATTGGCAAGCCTGATGCGGTTGGCGGCCTCGCGCCGGCGAGCGAGCCGGTCGGTATTGCGCGTATAGATCCCGGGTCGCGCGATGGCGCTGGTCCAGTGATCGTCGCATCCAAGAACGCCGCACAGAGAACACATGGGTTTCCTCCCGGAAGGAACGGGGCGGCGAACCGCCCCAGCCCGCCTATTTTTTACGCGGATTGCGCTTGGCGAAATCATCCGCCATCTCGTCCATCGTCACGAAGCGGACACCCTCATGCGACTTCATGTGCTCGTAGAGGCGTTCCAGCATCAGGAGCACCTGCGGGCGGCCCGAAACATCCGGATGGATGGTGATGGGGAAGACCGCATAGTCCATTTCGCGGTAAACCCAGTCGAACTGATCGCGCCACATCTCCTCCAGATGGCGAGGATTCACGAAGCCGTGGCTGTTCGGCGACTTCTTGATGAACATCATGGGCGGAAGGTCATCGAGATACCAGTTGGCCGGAATCTCGATCAGGTCCGTCTCCGCTCCACGTTCGAGCGGCTTCATCCAGTCCGAGGGCCTGGCGGAATAATCGATCTTCGTCCACTTGTCGCCGACCCGCACATAGTAGGGCGTGAAATCGTTGTGCATCAGCGAGTGGTCGTATTTGATGCCCTTCTTGAGGAGGAGCTCGTTGGTGACGTTCGAGAACTCCCACCAGGGCGCCACGTAGCCGGTCGGGCGCTTGCCCGAGAGGCTGGTGATGAGGTCGATTGCCTTGTCGAGCACCTCTTCTTCCTGCTCCGGTGTCATGGCGATCGGATTTTCATGGCTATAGCCATGGATGCCGATCTCGTGGCCCGCATCGGCCACAGCCTTCATCTGTTCGGGGAAGGTTTCCACGGAGTGGCCGGGGATGAACCAGGTGGTACGCAGACCCAGGCGGTCGAATAGTTTCAACAGGCGCGGCGAACCGACTTCGCCGGCAAACATTCCGCGCGAAATATCGTCGGGAGAATCCTCGCCGCCGTAGGAACCGAGCCAGCCCGCGACGGCGTCGACATCGATGCCGAAGCCGACCAGAATCTCTTTTGCCATTTTCAAATCTCCCTTGTTGCGGTTTCTGCGGGGCCGGACGACCCCTTCTGTTTCAGCCCCGGGCGACCAGCGTCACGCGGTCGGAGGGACAATCGACGATGACGGCATCGCCTATGGCGAGCCGCATCAGGGCCTCATTATCGGTACCGGTCTGTACGTCGACACTCTGCCGGCCATCGAGATCGACCTTGAAATGGCCGACACTGCCGACGGCGTGCTTCATGGAGACCGTGCCATACAGCCTGTTTTCGCCCTCTGCGGCAGAAGAATTTGCCGGCTGTATTCGCATCGCCTCGGCGGGGATCGCCACCAGTGCGGCAGCGCCAGGTGCAAGCGATTGCGAACGGCGGCCATGCATGCGGCCGAAGACGGTATCGACAAAGGCTGCATCCCCATCGAACGACAGGTTCGATCCCTCGATGATGGCGTTGGAGCCGATGAAGCGCGCGACGAATTCGGTGGCGGGCGAAGCGTAGACCTCATGCGGCGTGCCGATCTGCTCAACGCGTCCCCTGTTCATGACGACGATGCGGTCCGACAGGCCGAGCGCTTCGGATTGCGCATGCGTGACGAAGACGAATGTGATGCCCAGTTCGCGCTGCAGCAGCTTCAATTCGTTCTGGATAACACGGCGCAGATTTGCATCCAGCGCGCCCAGCGGCTCGTCGAGCAGCAGGATGTCCGGCTCGACCACGAGGCCGCGGGCAAGCGCGATCCGCTGGCGCTGGCCACCCGAGAGCCTGTCGGCCTTGCGGTCGGCGAAGTCGCTGAGGCCGAACATCTCCATGATGCGGTCGACCTTGGCCTTCTTCTCTCCCGAAGAGAGCCCTTTCACATCCAGCCCGAAACCGATGTTCTGGCGCACTGTCATATGCGGGAAGAGCGCATAATTCTGGAAAATCATCGAGGTGGGACGCTTTTCCGGCGGTATGGCCGAAACATTCTTTCCCTTGATGAGGATGTCGCCGTTCGAAATATCCTCGAAGCCGGCGATCATGCGCAGCGTCGTGGACTTGCCGCAGCCCGAAGGGCCAAGAAAGGCGACAAATTCGCCCGGCTGCACCGCCAGATCAAAGTCTGACACGGCAACGGTGCCGTCCGGATAGGTCTTGCCGACGCCTATGAGTTCAAGATCGTTCATGCCTCAGTCCGATGCTCTTGCCGCGGGGGTTTGCCGCGCCGGAACAGCCAGGGGCGTTCCGGCGCGGCGGTTTCACGTCAGGCGTTCAGGAATTCGTCCCAGCGCTGGATCAGGTGGTCGTATTCGTCCGGCCACTGGTGCCAGTAAGCCACGTTGGCCGCACGCTCCTCCAGCGACCCGCCATCGCGCAGATCGCCTTCGTTGATGCCGCGTTCGGGCGCGCCGACCCAGGGCTTGCCCTCGTACCAGAAGGCGTATTTGTCCGGGTCCATCACATTCTTGATGTTGGTGCTCGGCGAATAGTAACCCTGCTCCGTGACCGCGATGGCCGGCGGGCCGGAGAGCCAGAAATTGGCGTAGGCGATCACCGCCTCGCGGTTCTGCGAACCGGCAATGAGCGATGGGCCGATCGTCCAGCCGCGCGTGCCTTCCTTCGGTGTCGCATATTTGGCGGGACGGCCCTGCGCCTTCACCGCCATGACCGCCGGCTGCCAGGCATCGGAGACAACCATTTCGCCCGAGGCCATCAGGTTGACCAGTTCTCCGAAATCGCCCCACAGGGCGCGGAACTGACCCGCCTTCTTCTTTGAAATCAGGAAGGCGGTCGCCTCGTCGATCTCCTCGACCGTCGGGTTGCCCGGATTCTTGGCTTCAAGTTCGCCAAGCGTGTTCATGGCGATGATGGCCTGGCCGATAGCGATCAGCGGATCGACGTTTAGGCCTGAACGGCCGCGCCATTTGTCGTCGAAGAGCGCCGTCCAGCTGTTGGCTTCCTCTTCGCTGACCACGTCCGGATTGTAGCCGATGGAATCGTAGTTATAGACCGCCGGTACCATGTAGAGCTTGGTCTGCTCGTCGTCGGCCCAGATCTGACCGACGATCTGTGCGCGGCGCTCCCACTTGTCGCTCTCCTTGGTGAAGGTATCGCGGATGGAATTCCAGTTCGGGATTTCAGCCGTCGGGATCGGTTCCACATTGTTCGTGGCGATGATGGCCGGCAAACGCTCGGCGATCACTTCCCAGCAGTCGTAGTCGCCGGCGCCCGAGAGGATGCGCGTCTGGCTGTCGGGGAAAGTGGAGGCGGTTCCGGAAACGGACCCAACCCCGCTCTCGGATTTGAACATGTCGAGAATGCGGTCCTGCACGGTAACCGACAGGCCTATCGTGCGGAGCTGCTGGTCGGCCAGCGATTGCGCAAAAGCGGCCTGCGAGCGCAGGAACGGTGAAAGGCCGCCCATCGCCAGAGCCGCGGCGCCAGCGCCTCCCTTTAACATTGTGCGTCTGTTCAGCATCGGGTGTTTTTTCATCTTTCAGTTCCCATTTTTGTTTGCCCAGTATTTTCAGTAACGGCCCACGAGCAGGCCGCCATCCACCGTCAGCACCTGCCCCGTGAGGTAGCGTGCCGCAGGCGAAGCCAGGAAATGGATGACGTCGGCGATGTCTTCCGGTTCGCCCAACCGGCCCATGGGGATGAAGGCAGACGCCTTTTCGGCGCCCTCAGGCCCAAGGGAGTGCTTTTCGGAGAGAAGCTGCGCGGTACGGATATAGCCCGGCGCAACGCCATTGACGCGGATGCCCTGCGCGGCGAGTTCCACCGCAAGACCGCGCACAAGCCCCACCACGCCGGATTTGGCGGCAGAGTAATGCACATGCTCATCCCAGCCATAGGCGACGCCCATGATGGAGGAGAGGCAGACAATCGCCCCCGCGCCCGCCTCGCGCATGGCGGGCACAGCCGGGCGAATGACGCGCAGCATGCCCTTCAGATCGATATCGAAGGTCTGGTCCCACTTCTCGTCGCTCAATTCGCCAAGCGGCACTCGATGGGCAATGCCGGCATTCGCCACGATCACATCGATATGACCATGCTCCTCGTTGAGACGTGCGACCAGCGCATCGGCAGCTTGCGTCGAGCAGACATCGAGCGGTGCGAACTCTGCCGACCAGCCGTCGCCGACAATCTTTTCGGCAAGCACCCTGCCCTCTTTTTCCAGGACATCCGTCACCACCACATGGTCGCCCGCACGGGCAAAAGCCTCGCAGGTGGCACGACCAATGCCGATGCCGCCTCCAGTGACGAGGACAACGCGTTTTCTGGGTTTCGTTGTGGCCATGGCGTGGTGTTCTCCAGTCTTCAAAGCATCACGTCGCCGGAATTCGGACCCAGCGTCTGACCGACGAACAGAGCCCCGTCCGGCGAGGCGAGAAATGCCACGGCACCAGCGACTTCCGCCGGCTCGCCGAAACGCCCGAGCGGCAGTTCGGCGGCCTTGGCCTTTTTCCAGTCGGATGAGAGCGCTTCGACCAGCGGCGTGTTGATGGGGCCGGGCGCGATGGCATTGACGCGTACGCCCCGCGCGCTCACCTCGCGGGCGAGCGACTTTGTCATGGCGATGATCGCGCCCTTGGCGCCCGCATAGTGAACGAGCTCGACCCCGCCGACCTGCCCTAGCTGCGAGGCGACATTGACGATAACGCCCTCCCCGCGCTCGAGCATGGAAGGCAGAACCGCACGCATCATCAGGAAACTGCCACGCACATGAACGGCGAACATGCGCTCGAACTCGGCGAGCGAAATTTCCGTGAACGCCGCCTGATGGCCGTGGCCGGCATTGTTGACGAGCAGATCGACAGGCCCGAAATGAGCCACGACAGCGCCGATCATCTCGTGGACGGCATCCTCACTCGAGACATCCGCGGCGAAGGGAGCCGCCTCGCCGGCTGCGGCGTTGATCGCATCGGCCGTGCGGGCACTTGCCTCGACCGACAGGTCGTTGACCGCGACGCGGTAGCCTTCCCGCGCCAGACGTTCGGCGATGGCCGCTCCGATACCCGACCCCGCGCCGGTGATCAGCGCGACCTTTTTCGGAGCGGTGCTCATTCGGCCTCCTCCTGTCCCTTGAAGGACTGGGCGGAGCGAACCGCTCTAAGCATCAGCAGCGCGTAGATGAGCAGGAGCGTGAAGGAGAAGAGTGTCGTGAGAACGCCGAAGGCGAAGATATTCGGATAGATCTCGACCGAGAAGGTTCCATAAATCGTCAGTGGCAGGGTGAGATCGCGGCCGGAGGTGAAGAGCGTGCGCGAGAACTCATCATAAGAGAGCGTAAAGGAGAACAGCATCGCTGACAGAACGCCCGGGAAGATCATCGGAAACGTGACCCGCCGGAAGGTCTGCACCGGCGACACGCCAAGCGAAAGCGAAGCTTCCTCTACGCTGCGGTCGAAGCGATTGAAGATCGCAAGCATCACCAGGAAGGCAAATGGGAACGTGTAGACAACATGGAGGACGAAGGCCGTGCCCCACCAACTGCGGTCGATGCCCAGCATGTTGGTGAGCAACGCCATGCCGAGGCCGACAAGCACGCCCGGCACAATCATGCCCAGGATCACGAGGTAGAACACAACCCCGGATGCCTTGAAGCGGGCGCGGAAGCCCTGTGCGGTAATGACGCCGAGCACGGTGGAGACGACCGTCGTCATCAGTGCGAGTGTCAGCGACCGCAGAAGGCTGTCGCCGATGGGCAGACGCGAGATGCGCCCGGGCGGCGTCATGCCAAGCAGATGCTGGTACCAATAGGTCGACCATTCGATGATCGGGAACTGCGGGCCGCCTCCCGACCCCTGAAAGGACAGGATCGCCAGGATGATCATCGGCCCGTAGAGGAAGAGGATGAAGACGGCGCAATAGACGCCGAGCACGGGTTTGAGAGCGCGTGCTTCCATGGCTACATCTCCTTCCTGAGGTTGACGACCCGCAAGAGCGCGGTGATGACCACGGCGATGATGACGGTGAGAATGACGCCGGCGACCGAGGCAAAGGCCCATTTCAGCGAGCCCACCTGCGACACGATGATGTTACCCAGAAGATTGACCTTGCGGCCGGACAGCGAGGCGGCGGTGGCGAATTCGCCCAGCACCATGACGGACACGAAGATCGCGCCGACGATCACGCCGGGCAGTGACAGAGGCAGAATGATCTTGAAAAAGATGCGCCCGAAACCGGCGCCCAGATCGCGCGCAGCCTCAATGATGCTCGGCTCGATGCGGCTCAGCATGAAGGTGATCGGCCCCACCATGAAGACGCAGTAGATCTGCGTCATGCCGATGAGCACTGCGAATTCGGAGAAGAGCAGCGAGGTCAGCGGCGTGTCGATGATGCCGAGCTTCATGAGGATCATGTTGATAGCGCCCTCGGTACCCAGCATCGGGCGCCAGGCGATGACGCGGATCAGGAACGAGGTCCAGAAGGGGATGACGCAGATGACGAGAAGCGCCGTCTGAAGCGTCTGGTTGCGCACCATCAGGCCGATGAACAGCGCCACCGGATACCCGATCAGTAGGGTCGACAGGAGCACGATCCCCCAGATGCGCACCGTGGTCCAGGTGGACGCCAGATAGGTGGAACTGGTCAGGAAGCGCACCCAGCTGTCGGTTGTGAGCTTGGGTTCGACCGTGAAGGTGGTCTGCGTCCAGAACGATACGTAGACGACCATGATCATGGGCAGAACCATGAACAGGGCCATCCAGAGAACGCCCGGGCTGATAAGCATCAGCGCCGTGCGGCGTTCCTGGCGGCCACGGCGTTCGGCTGGCGACACGCCGTTGTCCTCGCCCATGGCGGAAGCCGCGCCGCGTATCTGCTCGCCGGCAATTTCCATTATGCGGCCCTCTCGATGAATGGGATGACGTCTTGCGGATTGAAGGAGAGCTCATAGAGTTCATCCTTCGTGAAAGCCTGCGGTGCGGGGCCGCTCAGGTGAGCGACGACCTGAAGCAGGGTGCCGTCCTCCAACCGGAAGAAGGAAAGAACCGACGCACCCGTGAATTCGCTTGCGATAAAGCGCGCGCGGATTGCCGCCTCCCCCGCGGTATCAGCGGCAGCTGCACCGACCGGACGCACGGAAATGCGATCGAAACGCAGCGCCACTTCGATCGGCGCGCCATCGCTTGCGACCTGCTTGCCGGGCAGCGCAAACCGCGCGCCCGCGCCTTCGAAGCCGCCTTTCACCATGCGACCGGAAAGCACGTTGTAGGCGTTCAGGTGACGCGCAACGTCGGCGCTTTTCGGCAAGGCAAAGAGGGAGGATGCCGGCCCGACCTGGGCAATGGAACCTGCGGAAAGAACGGCCACGACGTCGCCCATGAGAAGCGCCTCGGTCTCGCTGCCGGTGACGTGCAGAAAAGTCACCTTCAGGCGCGCTCGGATCGCACGCAGCTCATCGCACATGCGTTCGCGCAGATTGGCGTCGAGTGCGCCAAGCGGTTCGTCGAGCAGCACGAAACGGGGTTCGGTGACGAGCGTGCGCGCCAGCGCCACACGCTGGCGCTGGCCGCCCGAAATCGCCGTGACCTTACGCGCCTCAAGACCTTCAAGCCCCACCAGCCGGATGGCGTCGGCGACCCGCGCCTTCAGTTCCGAAGGATCGGTTACAGGGCCCTCCTCGCGGTAACGCAGACCGAAAGCCACGTTGTCGGCCACGCTCAAATGCGGGAACAGTGCGAAGTTCTGGAAAACGAAACCGATGCCGCGCCGGTGCGGCGCAACGCCATCGAGGCGATGGCCGTCATAGATGACCTTTCCACCATCCGGCTCCTCAAAGCCCGCGATCACGCGCAGCAGAGTGGTTTTGCCGCTGCCGCTCGCACCAAGCAGCGAGACATAGGAATCATCGGGGACGTTGACGCTCAGACGGTCGAGAGCGGTGACGTCTCCGTAGCGCTTGGTGATAGAACTCAGCGAAAGCACGCTTCCCTCCAGACTAAGGATGTGTCATCATCAAAAAATGATTATGTATACAAGCACATTTTTTCTCAAGCGCGCAAGCGGGCTCAAGAAATTTCTTTTCGAGCGGCGTTGCCGCGCGACTGCACGTCTTTGTTTTCCGGGGTTTTCAGCCCAAGCATGCACATTGTGCCACGCTTCATACGGGCATCCTCCAGGCCTTTTCGGCGTTTTCTCTATGTTCCCGACATCAAGACTAGGGAGGAAAAGGGGCGCCTGTCTTTGTGCGACAGTGCGCAAATTGTTGTCACCCAGCGCATTGCGGCATGCCGCGCAACCCCGTGAAACTGCGCGCTTTCGTCCCGTCACATCCGAAAATGCGCCACGCGACCGCACAAAAATTGATCTTTGTATGCTCGAATTGTTTGCAGCCTGTTTTTTTACGATTGAAGCGCGGGACAAGACGCGCCACAACCGGGGCAGCCCCCAATGAGCCAGACCGACATGATCCCTGCCCCCGCCAACAGCCGAACACCGCTCTATCTTTCCGCGGCCGAAACCATACGCGCCAACATCAGGTCGGGCGTCCTGGAGCCCGGACTTGTGCTTCTGGAAGGCCCGATTGCGGAGGTTTTGAAAATTTCGCGCAGCTCGGTGAAGCGGGCCCTGGCGCTTCTGGAAGAAGAAGGCGCAGTCAGCCGCTTCGATGGACGGGGCTATCTGGTCGGGGCATGCGATACGGATGCCGCACCGATACGCAAGGACATCAAGACACTCGATCTTTCGGTAGAAGAAGCTCACGACGAATCCCTCAACAGGCCAAACTGGAAACGCATTTACGATCAGGTGGAGAGCGATGTTTCCTCCTGTCTGGTCTTCGGACAGTACCGGATCGTCGAAAACGACCTGGCGGCATATTTCGATGTCAGCCGCACAGTGATCCGCGACGTTCTAGGGCGCTTGCAAGAGCGCGGTCTCGTCACCAAAAGCTCGACTTCGCGATGGCTTGTCGGGCCGCTGACGGCGCAATCCATCAAGGACAAGTTCGAGCTTCGCATCATTCTGGAAGTCGCGGCGCTGCGCTCGGCAGCCCAGTTTATCGACAAGATCGCGCTCGAGAACCTGTGCCGGCAGATGGAGGAAACCGAGCGTGCAGGTGGTCTCATCAAAGCCGACAAGTGGTTCAGGCTCGTCAATGCCTTTATCGATCTGGCCATTCTTTCCACTCCCAATCGCGATCTGCGTCGGCTGATCGCCAACAATCGCAAGACACTGCAGGCCTCGCAGAAAGCGCTCTTCAGTCTCGGACTTGCGGGCGATGCCCTGTCGATCCGCGAAATCCGGATGATCGGCGAACTGCTCATCGTCGGAGCGACGCAAAGCGCGGCCGAGCTTCTCGAGAATCACCTCTCCAAGTCGCGCGACCGCACGATCGCGCAATTGAAGATTGTCGCCGTCCTGCCCCAGCCGGGACATCTTGCGCCCTATCTCATCGCTGTCTGAGGCGCGGTTCGCGACCCGCGCCAAGTCCTGCCAGGCACTGCGGAGCCTGAGGCTCCTTCCGGAAGCCGATGCGCTTGCAGCCCACCAGCCCCTGACGGCCTATTGCAAGGCCTTCCTCAAACGGTCGAGCATTGCGGCATATGCGTGCCGGGCCTCAAGCGCCTGTTCCATCGTGACCCGGCGAAAACGGGCTGGTGTGTTGGGCTGCAGCTGCCCTATAAGGTCCATATCCGCCGAAATCACCGTGCCGATCATGAAATAGCCCCCGCCGGACACCGCATCGCGGTGCAGGATGATCGGCTCCGTACCGCCAGGCACCTGCACCGAACCATAGGGATAGCAGCTATCGACAATGTTCGAGGGGTCGGAGCCGGCGCCGAAGGGCTGTTCGCGCTCATTGAATTCGAGCGGCGTGCCGCCGCGGAAACGATAGCCCATGCGGTCGGCCTCGGGCGCCACCTTCCATTCCTCGTCGAAGAAGCGGTCAAGCGAAGCCTTCGTGACGCGGTGGTCGTAAAGGCCGGGGAGGATGCGAAGCTCGACCGGAACCGGATTTGCCCGGCGCAGATCATCGGAAACGCTGCGGCCGGAGACTGCACGGGCTGTAGGACGACCGACCGGCAGCTCATCGTCTCTGGCAATGGCGCGTCCCTTGAAACCACCCAATGCGCCGATGGGATAGGTCGACCGGCTGCCCAGCGCCACCGGCACGTCGATACCGCCTGCAACGGCGATATAGATGCGGGCGCCGGCGGTCAGGAAGTCGAAGCTCAGAACCTGCCCGGCCTTCACCGGAAGGGCTGTCCAGCCCGGCTGAATCTCACCGTCGATCCTGACGGGCATGTCGGCGCCGGTAACGGCAATCACCGCGTCCTCTGTGAATGCCAGTTGCGGCCCGACAAACACGGCCTCCAACCCGGCAGCGCTTTCTTCATTGCCGACGAGAAGATTGGCAGCGCGCATGGCATAGCGATCCATCGCCCCCGACACGGGAATGCCCAGATGGAAATAGCCGGGACGGCCGAGATCCTGCACGCTGGTCAGCAGCCCCGGATTGAGAACCTTAATCGCCATTGATCATGCCCTCCAGCCGCGCGTTGTATCCCTTGATGTCCGCGTTGAAGGCCCGCAGGTCGAACTCCACTTCACGGATTTTCGGCTTGAAGGCATTCTTCGCGACAGCTTCGACGGTGCGGTCATATTCGACCCTGTCGATGGGTTTGAACTTCACGATATCGCCCGGCCGGAAGAAGACCATGAAGTCCTCCAGATAATTGGTCTTCTGGTCGGGATCGAAGATCGGCATCGGCGTGATGCCGAACATCTGGTAGCCGCCGGCACCGCGCACCGAATAGATGCAGGAAAAACAGCCGCCGTAACCGACAGTAAGTTTTGGGGTATCCGTGCGCGGACGCAGATATTTGGGCACCTGGATCTGCCGCTCGCGCTCGACCATCTGATACATGAACGGCAGCCCGGCCACGAAGCCGACCATGGACACGAACCATGGCGAGCCCGAATGAGCGGCAATGAAGGCCTCCACACTGGAATAGCCATTGATGCGCGCCGCATATTCGAGGTCCGTTCCCTGCGGATCCTGATGGCGCTCGCGGAACCGCATCAGCGTCTCATGGGTCCAGGGGTCCTGGTAGAAGACGGGGATTTCGATGAGCCGCGTCTGCAGCACGGGATCTGCGTTGCCCGCCTCGGCCTCGATGGAGCGGACTTCTTCCAGAAGCGCCTCCGGGGCAACCACATCGGGATCGAATTTCACCTGAAAAGAGGCATTGGCCGGGCAGATTTCGGTCACCCCTTCGATAGCGCGCTCGGCGATGATGCGTGTCATCGAGAGGCTCTTGAAGAAGGCATCGAGCGACATTTCCTCCTCGACCTCGACGAACAGGTGCTCGTCACCGCCGAATGTATAGCGGGGCTTCATCAGGCGTTCTCCGTTTGGCTGGCGGCGGGACTCGAGGAGGTGCTCAGGGAGGCGCTCAAGGGGGCATCGGCAAGCCACCCTTCCAGATATTTCGTGTGGATGGCACCGGCGGCCACATCCGGGTTCGCAGCTATCGCCAGATGCAGGGGAACCGTCGTCCTGATGCCGCCGATGGTGAGCTCCTTCAAGGCCGCCTCCATGCGGGCGATTGCGTCCTTGCGGTCGGCGCCGTGCACGATCATCTTGCCGAGCAGGGAATCGTAGAATGGCGGCACCCAGTAGCCGTCATAGAGCATGGTGTCGAAACGAACGCCTTCGCCTTCCGGCTCCACGAGGGCGGTGACCTGCCCCGGCGAGGGCATGAAATTCTGGGTCGGATCCTCCGCGTTGATACGGCATTCGATGGCGTGGCCCGAAATGCGCACCGCCTCCTGCGGGATCGACAGTTTTTCGCCGCCGGCAATGCGGATCATCTCGGCAACGAGATCGATGCCGGTGATCATCTCCGTCACGGGATGCTCGACCTGGATGCGGGTGTTGACCTCGATGAAATAGAAGGTCCCCGAATCCGCGTCATAGAGATATTCCACCGTGCCGGCGCCGCGATAGCCGACAGAACGGGCGAGCGCGACGGCGCTCGCCGTAAGCGCTTCGCGCACTGAGGGTGACAGGCCGAAAGCCGGCGCTTCCTCCCACACTTTCTGGCGGCGGCGCTGGAGTGAACATTCCCGCTCGAAACAGTGGATGACGTTCTGACCGTCGCCCAATATCTGCACCTCGATGTGGCGGGCATTCTCAATCACCTTCTCGATGTAGAGACCGCCATCGCCAAAGGCGGCCTGCGCCTCGGACGCGGCCTGGGGGAACTGCTTTTCGAACTCGTCGAAATCGCGCACGATGCGGATACCACGGCCACCGCCACCCGCCGCGGCCTTGATCATGACCGGAAAGCCGATCTCCCCGACCAGGGCGCGCGCCTCTTCAATGCCGGCGATACGCCCTTCGCTACCGGGAACGGTCGGCACGCCCGCCTCGCGCGCCACCCTGCGTGCGGCTACCTTGTCGCCCAGGAGACGGATTGCCGAGGCGTCGGGGCCAACGAAAATCATGCCTGCTGAAACGACGGCGTCGGCGAAATCCGCATTCTCTGCCAGGAACCCGTAGCCAGGATGGACCGCATCGACGCCGGTTTCACGCGCCGCCTTCATGACGGCCTCGATATCCAGGTAGGATTTGGCGGCTGGTGGCGGCCCGATCAGGACCGCCTCATCGGCCATGCGCACGGCCAGAGAGTCCGCATCGGCCGCGCTGTGCGCCTGAACCGTGCGAATGCCGAGCAAGCGGGCCGCACGGATGATGCGCACCGCAATCTCGCCCCGGTTGGCAATGAGGAGGGAGCCTATCGCCATCGCCTCAGACCTCGATCTCGGCAATGACCTGACCGGCCATCACCGCATCGGCATCCTCGAGCAGAAAGCGGACGGACTTTCCACCTTCCATCGCGGAAACCTCATGGAAGCTCTTCATGACTTCGATCAGGCCCACGACGTCACCGACTGTGACATCATCGCCATCGACCTTGAAAGGCGGGCTATCCGGAGAGGGCTTGCGGTAGAAGACCCCGGGCATCGGCGCCCTGATTTCGACCTTGCTCATCGGCATTCCCCTTTCTTTTTCCCGGCGCTATCGGCCGAGCAATTTCGACACCGGGACGACCCTGACACCGTTTTCCTTCAACCGGCGGCGCATCGCCTCGACAATTTCCTTCGAACCCAGCGTATCGGAATGGAAACAGATGGATTCGAACTGGACATCGACTTCCTTGCCGGTAACGGTCGTCACCGTACCGTTCAGGCAGGCCTTGACCACCTTTTCTGCGACGGCTTCAGGATCGAGCCTGCCAACACGGCGGGTGAAAACGATAGCGCCGTCATCGCCATAGTCGCGATCGGCATAGAATTCGCGGATCACCGGCTGGCCGGCGGCTTTCGCGATCTCGTAGGTCGCCGAAACGCCCATGCAGAATATGGCGGTCTCGGGCTGGACGGCGCGCATGTAGCGCACGAAGGCATCGGAGAATTCCGCATTGCTGGCGAGTTCCATGTAAAGCGCGCCGTGCGGCTTCACATGCTGCAGATGCGCGCCATGGCGCTTGGCGAATTCGCGGATCGCGCCGACCTGATAGACGATATCGTTGACCAGTTCGGCGGTGCTGCCATCGATGCGGCGGCGGCCGAACCCCTGCAGATCGCGATAGCCGGGATGCGCACCGACACCGACACCATGCTCGGCAGCCATGCGCACAGTGCGGTCCATGAGGCTTGGGTCGCCGGCATGAAAGCCTGTCGCGATATTTGCGGAACTGATGAGCTTGATCAGGGCTTCGTCATCGGTCTCACGCAGTTGCCACGCACCGAAGCCTTCGCCCATATCGCAATTGATGTCGATTGCCTCAACGGCCATGCGACGCTCCCCGTTTTCGCCCGCGACCTTTTCGGTTCTCTGCGGACTGATGTTCCACTCGCAGGCAGCCTAGGAAAACAATCGAGAGATTGGAATTTCTATTTTCAGATGCTGTAATATCAAAAAAACAGAAGACATGGATGCGAAGGGACCGGCCATGCCCATAAGCCTACGGCAAATCCGCTACTTTGTGGCAACCGCCGAACTCGGCCAGATATCGCAGGCTGCGGTGGAGCTTTCCATTTCGCAATCGGCCGTCACCACGGCGATCCGCGAGCTGGAGCGCACGGTGAATCTGCAACTTTTCGAGCGTTCGAGCAGTGGCATGGAGCTTACGCCGGCCGGACGGGAATTCCTCTTCCATGCCTATGAAATCCTGCAGAAAGTGCATGAGGCAACGCATCTGACGGTCCCTTCGGGCAATGTGGAGGGAAGGCTCGTGGTCGCCGCGACCTATACGGTGATCGGATATTTTCTGCCCGACCATCTGCAGCGACTGCAACGCGCTTTTCCCGGCCTCGACATTCAGCTGCATGAAGTAAACCGGGAAGCGATCGAGGAAGGTTTGCTCGATGAGCGATACGACATCGCGGTGCTTTTGACCTCGAATGTGCGCGATCCGCAGATCGCCAGCGAGACCATGATGAGCTCAACACGGCGGCTGTGGGTCCCCTCACGCCACCCCTTTCTCAAGAAGGCCAGGGTCGGCCTCGCCGATGTGGCCCGCGAGCCCTACATCATGCTCACCGTAGACGAGGCGGCCAACACGTCGCTGAGCTACTGGAGCACATCCCACTACAGTCCGAACGTCAAGCTACGCACCTCTTCAGTCGAGGCGGTGCGTTCCATGGTTGCAAGCGGACAGGGTGTCGCCATCCTGTCCGACATGGTCTACCGTCCCTGGTCACTGGAAGGACAGAGACTGGAAACCATAGTCCTTCAGGAGCCGATTCCAGCCATGAATGTAGGGTTGGCATGGGCTCGCCATGCCCGCTTCAACAAAGCCATGGAGGCATTCCGAGCCTATTTCCGGCAGGCCTTCCACATTCCGCAAATGCGCACAGACACCTCACCTGCCGCGCACCCACATCCGGCAAAGACGGATGGAGCGGGATAGTCTCGCCTGCAGCCAAAATGTTGAGGTGGCGTTGAGGTAAAAACAAAAGCCCCGGCATTGATGCGCGGGGCTTTGTGTAATCGGCTGATTTCTTTTGTTTATTTGGTTGCGGGGGCTCGCAACCCCCGATACCGACATTCGCTCATAGTTCCCGTGTGACGCCTCGCACCAGTCAGCGCCATCGGAAAAGCGTCACGGGCCAGCCGGAATCGGGCGTATGCCTACGGTCTGGTTGTGGGCGGCGGATTGGGTCGAACCGACAATCTCTCGCGTTCGCTGCTTTGGCACTCCCAGTCCTTAGACGGTCGAAAACAGCGACGCCTCCCGTTACGTGAGATGAGCACTTCTAATTCCCTCGCGCACTGAAGTTCTGCCGATTACGCCTTGAGGAAATCCAGCCATTCCTTGAACCCGTCGCCCGTCTTCGCCGAAAGCGCGATGATGCGCGCCGACGGGTTCACCTCGCTGATGGCGGCACGGCATTTCTCCTCGTCGAACTCGACATATGGCGCGAGATCGATCTTGTTGATCAGCACCAGTTCGGCGGCGCGGAACATGTGCGGATATTTGAGCGGCTTGTCCTCGCCCTCGGTAGTCGAGACGATCGCCACCTTCATCCGCTCGCCGAGATCGAACATGGCAGGGCACACGAGATTGCCGACATTCTCGATCAACATGAGCGAGCCGGGCTCGGGATCGAGCGTGCGCGCAGCCTCTCCAACCATGTCGGCCTCCAAGTGACAGCCCGCGCCGGTGTTGATCTGGATGGCCCTCGCGCCGGCATCGCGGATGCGCTCGGCGTCGTTCGCCGTCATCTGGTCGCCCTCGATCACGCAGATCGGGCGCTGGCCGTTCATCTCGCGGATGGTGCGTTCCAGCAGCGTCGTCTTGCCCGCGCCCGGCGAACTGACCAGGTTGTAGGCGGCAACGCCCCTGCCCTCGAACCAGCCGCGGTTCTGCGCGGCGAGCGTGTCATTCTTGGCGAGGATGGCCGCCTCCAGCAGCACCACCTCGCCGCCCGGCCCATGCACATGTGGCCGGTCGTCGCCTTCATGATGGTGATGATGATCGTGGTCATGGTCATGATGGTGGTGGCCGTCATGATGATGACCGGGATCACCGCCACGCAGTTGCACCGTCTCGCCGGTCGCGACATTCGTCATCGTGACCGCATTCGCAGGATCTGAACATCCACAGGTTCCGCACATCACGCTTCCTCCCGAAATTCGTATTCCCTGATCTTGAACGTATCGCCCTCGGCTTCGATGAAATCGAGGTCCGCGCCCTCCAGCACCGTGCCGGCGGCAACCATGTCGAAGCAGAAGGACAGTGCCTGACGCTCGACGCAGGCATGCGGCCCGACGGCAAGCTGCACCCGTTTCACCGCGCGCGCGCCGGCATGTTCGCTGACGATCGCGACGATATTGCGGGTCAGGCCGAGTTCATGCATGGCGGTGCTTCCGGTTCCAGGGCCGGGCGCAACGGAGGTTCTGCTGCGCCCGGCCGGTGTCGTCAGCTCGCCACCAGCGCCACGCCGCCGAGGGCGACGAGACCACCGGCAACACGGCCGAGACGCGCCACCGCCATGCGTTGGGAGGCAAGGCCGGCAACAATGCCGACCCCGTGAAGCAGGGCGGTGGCGATCAGGAAACCGGCAGCGTATTGTGCCGCGCCGATCCCCGCCGGCATCTCCGCGCCATGGGCGATACCGTGGAAGGCGCCAAACACGGCGGCCAGGCCGAAGGCGGCGATGGCGGGCAGGCGCACCATCAGCGCCGCCATGATGCCGAACAGGATGATCGAGCCAGCGATCATAGGCTCGACGGCCGGCAGGGTGAAGCCACCCATGCCGGCAATGCCGCCAGCGAGCATGCCGCCCATGAAGCCGGCGGGCGCGACCCAGAAGAGCTTTGGCGCGACAAGCGCGGCCCACAGCCCTACGGCCACCATCGCCATCAGGTGGTCGGTGCCGGTCAGCGGATGCATCATTCCGGTGACGAAGCCACTGGCACCGTGACCGGTATGGGCGAGGGCGGGCGTCGCCGCCAGGGTGGCCGCCAGGGCGACGAGCAATCTGTTGAGTTTCATGGTTCTCTCCCTTTTGAGTGTCATGGTCAGCTCGCTTTCAAGGCCGGCTTGGCCGGTCTCAACAAATGCGGGGAAGCTGTTCGCCGACGAGCATGTCGACGATGCGTCCCCCTCCGAACAATGTCTGCATCACCACCGTGCGGGGGTGCTTGTCGACCGCCTTGCCGATAGTCACGGCATCGCGCCCGGCTGGCGTGGCACGCATGGCGGCGAGCGCCGCCTCGGCCTCCTCCGGCGGCACGAACAGGACGAGCGTGCCCTCGTTTGCGAGGTAGAGCGGGTCGAGGCCGAGGATTTCGCACACGCCCTTCACCTCGGCGCGCAGCGGCAGGGTTGTTTCCTCGATCTCGATGCCGACGCCGGCGGCGTCGGCGATCTCGTTCAGCGCCGAGGCAAGCCCGCCACGTGTCGCGTCACGCGCGCAGCGCACCGATGGCGCGGCGGCGATGACGGCCTCCATCAGCGCGTTGAGCGGCTGGCAGTCGGATTCAATTTCCACCGTGAGCGCCATGTCGCCGCGCACCGCCAGGATCGCCGCGCCGTGGTCGCCGAGCACGCCGTTGACGATGGCGACATCGCCGGGGCGCACATTGCGCGCCGCAAGGTCGCGGCCCGCCGGGATGACGCCGACGCCCGAGGTGGTGACGAAGAGCTTGTCCGCCGATCCCCTGCCGACCACCTTGGTATCGCCGGTGACGATGCGCACGCCCGCCTCGTCGGCGGCGGCGCGCATGGACGCTGCGATCCGGCGCAGCAGCGCGACCTCGACGCCTTCCTCGATGATGAAGGCCGCCGACAGCCAAAGCGGTTTCGCGCCGCCGACGGCCAGATCGTTGACCGTCCCGCACACCGCGATCTTGCCGATGTCGCCACCCGGGAACTCGACCGGATCGACCACGAAGCTGTCGGTGGTAAAGGCGAGGCGGGCACCCTCTTCGCGCATCGCCGCATCGGCAAGGCGTGCCTGGTCCTCCATGTCGGCAGGTTCGAAGACGGAGGTGAACACATCCTCGACCAGGTCGCGCATGGCCTTGCCGCCTCCGCCATGGGCGAGCGTGACCGTGTCGGCCTTCAGCCTGCGGGCGGCACGCACGGTCCCGGGGTCCGAGCGGTCGTTCATTCCGCCGCCTCGAGCCGCGAGCCGCCATACTGGTAATAGGCAGCGCACGCCCCTTCCGAAGAGACCATCAGTGCACCGAGCGGCGTTTCCGGCAGGCATTCGGCGCCGAACTTCGGACATTGCGGCGGCTTGATGCGGCCGGTCATCACGTCGCCGCAACGGCAGCCTTCCGGTTCCTTGACGAAGCGGCTGGCCGCGCCATAGCCGATGCCGAACTTCCGTTCCGCGTCGAAGGCGGCGTATTTGTCGCGGATCTTCAGGCCCGATGTGTCGATCTCGCCAAGCCCGCGCCACTCGAAGCGCTCGCGCGTCTCGTAGACATCGTCGCAGGCGGCGATACTGGCCGGGTTGCCCTCGTCGGGCACGACGCGGGAATACTGGTTCTCCACCTCGGCGCGCCCGTCGCGGATCTGTTCCAGCACCATCAGCACCGACTGCAGCAGGTCGAGCGGCTCGAAGCCGGCAACGACGATGGGCTTGTTGTAATCGCGCGCGATGAAGTCGTAGGGCCGGATGCCGATCACCATGGAGACGTGGCCCGGACCGACAAAACCGTCGAGCGTCATGTAAGGATCGTCGAGCAGCGCCTTGATCGGCGGCGGCACGGTAATGTGGTTGCAGAAGATCGAGAAGTTCATCAGCCCGTCGGCCGCCGCCTGCTGGATGGTGAAGGCCGTCGATGGCGTGGTCGTCTCGAAGCCGAGGCCGAAGAAGACCACCTCGCGGTCCGGGTTGCGCCGTGCCAGTTCCAGCGCGTCGAGCGGCGAATAGACCATGCGGATGTCGCAGCCGTCGGCCTTGGCCTGCAGCAGCGACTTCTTCGTGCCCGGCACGCGCATCGCGTCGCCGAAGGTGCAGAAGATGACGCCGGGCTGCTCGGCGATCTCCACGGATTCGTCCACCCGGCTCATCGGCAGCACGCAGACCGGGCAGCCGGGACCGTGGATGAACTCGATCCCCGGCGGGGTGAGCTTGTCGAGGCCGTAGCGGAAGATCGCATGCGTGTGCCCGCCGCAGATCTCCATGATGTGCACCGGCTTTTCCGCCGTCGCGCCGATTTCGCTTGTGACCTGCTCGATTTTCGCCAGCAGGCCCCGTGCGGCGACGGGATCACGGAATTCGTCGGCATATTTCATTGCGCCGCCTCCACCTTCTCGCCGGCGAGCATGGCTTCGGTCGCCTTCATCGCCTCGATCTCCTCCTGCGCCTCACCGAGCTGGCGCAGGATTTCCAGCGTCTTTTCCGCCTCCTCCTCGTCGATGCGGCTCATGGCGAAGCCGACATGGACGAGGGTCCACACGCCGACCAGATCCTCCACCGCCTGTCCGTCGAGGATGGGGGCGACATTCACCTGGCGCCGGACGCCCGACACGTCGACCAGCGCCAGCTTGCGCGCAACGTCCGATATCTCAACGATCTGTCCTGGAATCCCGAGACACATGGGCTTTCTCCTCTGTGGATAGCGTGGCAAGCGCCACGTCTTCAGATAGCGTGGCAAGCGCCACGGTGGCTTGGCCGAGCGACAGCCCGCCATCATTGGTCGGCACTTTCGAATGGCTGATCACGCGCAGGCCCGCGTCGTTCAGGCCGTCCTCGACCAGCGTGAACAGGGTGGCGTTCTGGAAACAGCCACCGGAAAGTGCGACCGTGTCGATCTCCGCATCGGCGGTGAGGCGCTTCGCCATGGCGACGATGGCTTTCGCCAGCCCCCGGTGGAAGCGCGCCGACATGGTTCCGACCGGCGTCTCCAGGACGAGATCGCCGAGCATGGCGCGCCACACACCGAGCGGCTCGATATAGGGCAGCCCCTTGCCGCCCATCAGCGGGATCGCGAAGGGATAGGCGAGATCGTCGGGCTCGTTCAATGCGTCCGGGTCGAGGGCGGCCTCGAACAGTATCGCCGCCTCGCCTTCGTAGTTCTGCCGCTCCCAGCAAAGCCCGGTCAGCGCCGCCGCCGCGTCGAACAACCGGCCGCAGGACGACGACAGCGGCGCGTTGGTGCCGGAGCGGATCATCGCGTCCAGCGTGGCACGCGGCGCGGCGTCAAGCCTGGTAAAGACGTCGAGATCGCGGAAGTTCATGGCGAACTCGGCCCAGCCCATCTCGGCCATGAGATGCGCATAAAGGTTGCGCCACGGCTCGCGCACCGCCGCCGCGCCGCCGGGAAGCGCCACTGGCTTCAGCAGGCCGAGGCGCCGGTAGCCACGATAGGTACAGGCGAGGAACTCGCCGCCCCAGATCGTGCCGTCATCGCCGAGTCCGAGACCGTCCATGGCAATGCCGAGCACCGGGCCAGCGTCGAGCGGCAGGCCGTTCTCGACCATGCATGCGGCGATATGGGCGTGATGATGCTGGACTTCGATCACCGGACGCTCGCCGGCCATGTCGTGGCCGCGCTTGGTGGAGAGATATTCCGGGTGTCGGTCGACCACGATTACCGTCGGTTCGTGCTCGAAGAGCTGTTCGTAGAGCGCCAGATTGTGCTCGACATCGGCATGGGTCGCGGCGTTTTCCAGGTCGCCCATATGCTGGCTGACAATCGCCTGTCCGTCCTTGACCAGGCAGAACGTGTTCTTCAGTTCCGAACCGAGCGCCAGCAATTGCATGTCGCTGTCGAAGCCGTCGGGCAGCCGGATCGGTTGGGGCGCATAGCCGCGCGCACGGCGCAGCAGGCGGGTCTTGCCGGCAACCACGCTTGCCACGCTGTCATCGATGCGATTGGCGATGTCGCGGTCATGGAACAGCGCGAAGTCCGCGACGCCCGACAGCGTGTCGCGGACCTGATCGTTGGTGGTGCATTGCGGCTCGCCGGAGATGTTGCCGGACGTCATCACCACCGGTCGCTTCATGCGTCGCAGCATCAGGTGGTGCATCGGCGTGTAGGGCAGCATGAAGCCGAGCCGGCCGAGCCCCGGCGCGACGGCGTCGGGCAGCATTCCGGCCTTCGCCTCGAGCAGCACGATGGGCGCCGCGGGCGAGGTCAGCAGCGCTTCCTCGTCGGCGCTCACCTCTGCATGGCGGCGGATGACGTCGATATCGCGCGCCATCAGCGCGAAGGCCTTGCCGCGCCGTCTCTTGCGCTCCCGCAGGCGGGCGACCACGTCACCCTTGGTGGCGTCGCAGGCCAGATGGAAACCGCCGAGCCCTTTCACCGCAACGATATGGCCGTTCATGATCGCGCCGCCGGCCGCGTCCACATCGTCCATCATCGAGAATGCTTCGGCATGCACCGCGCCGCCGCCGAGCTTTTCCAGCCACCCCTTCGGCCCGCAAAGCGCACAGGCTACCGGCTGGGCATGGAAGCGGCGGTCGGCGGGATCGCCATAGTCTGCCGCACAGGTCTCGCACATGGGAAAATCGCGCATGGTCGTGCGCGCACGGTCATAGGGCGCGCTCTGGATGATCGAAAAGCGCGGGCCGCAATTGGTGCAGTTGGTGAACGCATACCAGTAGCGGTGGGCGAGCGGATTGCGCACCTCTTCCAGACAGTCCGGACAGGTCGCGGCGTCGGGCGTGACGTTCACCCGCATGCGCCCGCCCTGCGATTGCACGATGCCGAAACCGTCCGGCGCGGGATCGCTGATCGGCGCCCGCTCCAGCGCCTCGATCTCCGCCAGCGCCGGAAGCTCGGCACGCAAACGGTCGACGAAGACATCACCCACCCCGCCCCACAGGCGGATTTCCACGCCGTCGCCGGTATTGCGCACGTCGCCGGCGAGGCCCATTTCCTGCGCCAGCCGCCACACGGTCGGGCGGAAGCCCACGCCCTGCACCTGACCGCGAATGGTGAGGCGCTCACCGCTCATCGCGCGACCTCCCACAACAGCACCCGGTTGTTGCCGCTGTCGGCGATGGCGACGAGGCCGCCCAGCACGCTCAAACCATAGGGCCAGCACAGGCTGTCGCGCGTCGCAACGCCCCAGCGATTGTCGCCCTTGGCCGCGAAATCGGGTTGCCCGGTCAGCGCATCCGCCGCCGACCCCGTTTCCGGATCGCACCATCCGACCAGCCGCGAATTCGCCGTGTCGCCGACGATCAGCTGCCCGCCATGGCAGGCGAGCGCATAAGGCATGTTCAGCGTCCGGTTCGACGGATAATAGGTCGCGCCGTTGTGATCGCAGGCGGCAAAATCCGCCTGCCCGAGAACGGCGTCACATGGTGCGCCGTTCGCCGTGGGGAACCCGTTCCAGATCATGATGCGGTTGTTGCCAGCATCGGCGACGGCGAGGCGGCCCAGCCACGAGGCGATCTGATGCGGCCAGCGCATCGACATCGCCGACACCGCGCCGCCGGCATTCTCGTCGCGGTTCGTGAAGTCCGCCTGCCCGAGCACCAGGTCAGCGCCCTGTCCGCTTTCGCGCACATCGTTCCAGACCAGCAGACGGCGGTTGCCGGTGTCGCAGACCACCAGCCTGCCGTCGATCCCGGCCACGCCATAGGGCCAGTGCAGCGTCGTCGCCGTGGGCCGGTCGGCACCTTCATTGGCCAGTGCCGAGGCGAAATCCTTCTGGCCGAGCACAATGTCGGCCGGCTGGTTGTTTTCGGTCGGGGTCTTCAACCAGATCAGCACGCGGTGGTTCCAGGCGTCGGCGACGGCGAGCCCGTCGCGGAAAGCGCAGATGCCGGTCGGCACGTTAACGCTCGCCGCGCCGGGTTCCGCCTTACCGTTGCGCCCCTCTGCCTCGAATGTCGGCTGGCCGATCAATATATCAGCCGGCGCATTGTCCTCCACCGGCACCGCGCGCCAGCCGAGCAGGCGGTGATGGCCGGTATCGGCTACCCACAGCGAGCCGTCGGCGTGCAGGCACGCGCCGCGCGGGCCGAACAGGGTCGATGCATCGGGACGGATGGAAACGGCGAAATCGTCCGGGCGCCAACCGAGCACGGTGCGTGGTCCATCCGTGGCGAGTAGCGGACGCCCCTCGACCGCCGACCCCGGCGCCTTGATCGGCGCGAAGCTGGAGGCATGGGCGAGCGAGGCTCTCATGACGTCAACTGCACTTCGATACGGTCACCGACCACGCGCACTCCATGCGGCTGAAGCTGCACTTCCGGCGCGGTCAGGCATTCGCCGCTTTCCAGCGAATATTCGAAACCGTGATAGGGACAGGTGATGCGGCCATCGGCGATGTCGCCGCCGTCCATGGCCATGCCCATATGGGCGCAGGCATTCTCGAAGATGGTGACACGGTCGGCAAAGCGCGTGACGAGCAGCGAATGCCCCCCCGCGTCCAGAACCTTCGTCTCGTCCTCGGCGAGATCACCGAGCTTGGCGACGAAACTCCAGCTGTCGCTCTTGTAACTGGCGAATGGCGAGGTGAAATGCACGGTGCCCGCGTCTCCGCCGCCGCCGAGCCCCCTCACCTGCCGAATCTCCTCGATCTCCGGCACATTGTCCTGGATGGCCTTCTTGACGCCAGCATAGAAAGTGAGCTGCGAGGCCGGGCAGCCGTCACATGCGCCGAGGAACCGCACCTCGCATGCCGGCGGCTCGACGGAGACGAGTTCCACGTCGCCGCCATGGCTGTCCAGCATAGGGCGAATGGTTTCAAGCGCTGCCTCGACCCGCTCGAACAGGCTAGGCTTGAGGATGCCGTGGCGGCGCAGCACGGCGTAAACCAGCTCGTCCGTCGCCGCTTCCCGGAGTGCCGGGCCGAGCGCCGGATGGCCTTTCAACTGGCGGATCAGGCGCCTGAAGCCTTCCGCGTTCAGTTCCTCGACGGCCTTCACCCGCGCGTTGGCGGCGTTGCGCTGCTCGTCCGGCCAGTGTTCGGTCAGCGCTTCGAGCACGGCAATGTCCGACAGCAGCGCGGCAAGGTTCCGCTCCTCGGCCTCCGCCGCGCCGGGCGGAGCGGAGATAGGAGCGGCATTCGCGACGCCTTTCTGGTCGGACATTTCGTTCATGGCGGTCAGACGTATTTGAGGTCCTTGAAGAGCACCGGCTGGGCAAGGCCCGAGACGGCTCCGCCGACGAGTGCAGCGGCCCAGACGGGCAGGAACTGGCCGGCGATGACGATGACGATGGCCCCTAGCCCGGCGCCGAGCGCCAGCTTGCCCATCATCCTGGAATTGTCCTGGAAGAGCTTGCCCTGGAAGAACAGTTTCGCGGAATTCATGGCCATGCCGAGCATCAGAAGCCCCCCTTCACGACGGTGAGCAGGACGAGGCCCGCCACGACGCCGATAGAGCCGGCTAGGAAGCCGTAGAGCCCGCCCATATAGGCGGCGAGGTCCGCGCCAAGCGCTTCCGCGCCGATCTTCATGCCCGACAGGGCTCCGCCGGCCATGGCCGCGGCTATGCCGGCAACAAGCGCAATGATGAGAGTGATGATGTCCATGTTTCCCTTTCCTTGATTCTAGTGGGCGCCATTGGCCTTGAGCGGCATCGATGGAAATTCCTGTTCGAGTTCCCGCAAAGCCTCGCCAACCGCTTCGGCCTTCTGCAAATCGCCCAGTTGGCGAAAGATGTCCCGCGCCTCGCCATAGAGCGTCCAGGCAGCGGAGAGATTGCGCGGATTACCTGCGTCGGGCTCTTCCGGGTCGTCGGGCAGGTTGGCGAGGCAGTTGGCCTTGTTGGCGATGGTGTTGGCATATTCGCCGGGTGCGTTGCGGCGTTCGCGTACCTTCAGAGCCTCGTCATAGGCTTCCAGCGCGCGAAAGCCGTTCTCCACCCGGTGGCTCGACGAGACGTATTGAAGCGCATTGCCAAGATTGTTCTGCAGCATGGCATATTCGCTTGGATGGTCGATGAGAGTGACCACCGAAAGGCCTTCCTCGAAGGCCTGGACGGCGAGCGCCTCGCGCATCTTCGCTTTCTCGTCGGTGAAGGGAATGGACAGGAAGGCCGTCGCGAGATTGTTCTGCAGGATGGCGAATTCCTTGGGGTGGGCTTTCTTGTCGAAGGTCCGAAGCGCGCGCTGGTAGGCGCTGATGGAATCCTGGATGCGCGCCTTGTGGAAGGGGGCGAGGTTCTGCAGCACCAGCCCGAGGTTCATCTCCGCCTCGGCGATCTCCTCATCGCTTCCTTCCGCCGTGAGCGTGCCGAGTGCGGTTTCCAGTTCATCGCGCGCACGCTCCAGCGGCAGCGTGTCCTCGCTCGGAATGATCATAAGCGCCGTCGCCATGCGGGCGCGGATGCGTGCCGCCAGCAACGGCAGGTCTTTCATGTTGAGGCTGAGCGCCGTCTCGTAGAGCGTGACGGCGGCTTCGATGTCGGAGGCCTCCTTCGGCTTCTGCTGCAGGCTCATGGCGATTTCCATGAGCATTTCCGCCTTCTCGACGGGCGTGCCCTGCGCCTCCTCGACCATGCGCATGGCGGCGTCGACCTGCTCTGGTGTGCGGCTGCGCACGGTCATCGGCATCCTCCCGTTTCGGCGGGCCTCCAACCCGCCTGCCAAAATCAAAGCAAAGTTCGCAGAAAATGTCTAGATACATTATAAACTGTAAAGTTAGTTTACAAAACGGGGCTCAAATGGAACTGTTTTTCGTCTAAAAATCCGGATTCGCGGGAAGTGGCACAATCAGCGCACCCTGTTCGCTCGACCACGATGCCGGCAGGTCCTGCGCCTGCCATGAGAGCAGATCGTTGGCCTCGAAAACGTCCGGCGCGCTGGCAACCCTGTCGCCGGCGGCGTTGCGCATCTTCAGCAGGCATCCCCCGGCGGCCATCTGGTAGACCGGCAATATGTTCACCGCGCCATCGCGGATGAGAACGATCACCGCCTCGATACCGCGAAAATAGGTTTCGACGACGGATGCCGACAGGTAGACCGAGCCGTTGCGGACGGCGACGGTAGCGCTCACGGGGCTTCCGCCGGCTCGGGCGTGACCAGCGCTGCGATCTGCTCGGCGAGCCTGCCCGCCGCCGCTTCGACGGCGGGCGAAAGACCGAGACCGAGCGCCAGGCTCTCGGCTTCGACGAGGAAGACCGAAACGTCGCCTGGAAATGCCTCGCCATAGATCATGCGCCCGGCATAGAGCGCGTTCTCCCAGCGGAAATCGTGGAGATTCAGGCTATGCTGCGGCGGTGCCTGCAGGATGTCGCCAGGCACCTGGTAGATCGCGCCGGGATTGTTTTCGGGAACCTTCGCATCCACGATGATCAGCCGTTCCACCCCGCGCGCCCGGTACATGACGGCCATGCCGTCCGTGCCCGCGTCGAAGACGGCGACGCCCGGCGGCAGGTCCGTGGCGCGCAGCCTGGCGGCGACGGCCGGCCCCAGCCCGTCATCTGAGCGATTGGGGTTGCCGCAGCCGATAATCGCGGTGTGGACCGCCGCGCTCATATCCGCCACAGCCTGCACGACCATTGCGGCTCGACGGGAAGCATGAGCTCCGGCAGGGCACAAAAGCGGCGATGCATGAGATAGTACATGCAGGTCTCGCATGGCTGCTCGAGGTCGTCCGCCTCCACGGTGTAATCGGTGAAACCGGCGATCACGAGCTTTCGCGTGAGGTCGTCTTGCGCATCCTTTTGCAGGCGCGCCACGATCTCGTTCACCATCTGCGATGTCTCGGCGCGCGGCCAGACCTCCGTCTCCAGCCCGCCGGCCAGCATCGCGCCGATGTCCTCGCGCAACCTGTCGTCCTGTGCGCTCGATGCCTGATCGTCCATGTCGCTTCCTCCCTGGCAAACACACTTGATCGGCCGCAAATCAGAGAGTGTCTAAATCCTCCACAAACGGCACCACCAGTCGGGTTCCGCCGGCAGGTCGAGCTCCGGCAGGTCGCACCAGCGTTTGTGGACGAGGTAGTACATGCACTCCTGACAGCGCATTTCCTCTTCCCCATAGGGCTCCAGCAACCAGCCCGATTCGATCAGCTTGGCGCGCAGTTCGTTCTTCCCCATGGCCCGCAGATCGTCGAGAATGCGCCCGAATTCCCTGTCGGTCTCGGGAAATGGCTCAACCTTGGTTTCCAGTCCCTCCTCGAAGATGTCCTTGATCATCTCGAGAAGCGTCGCATGGTCGGCCTTTTCCGGGGTCACCCCATAGCGCGCTATAAAATCGGCTTCGGATCTGCCCACGCCGGGTTGTTCAACCATATCCAATTCACTTCCTTCCCGACTGGCGGCGACTCGGTCGGGCGCACGCCATCCGATCTTACCGGCGCGGGTCGCAGGATTGAACCTCCCGCCCGCGCCGTCGACAGTGTTTCGGTCAGGATGTCCTGAAGCGGGCGAGTTCCTCGCCGGACTTCGCATCGTGGGCATGCACCGTGCAGACCAGGCAACTGTCATAGGACCGGCACACATGGCCGACCTCGACAGGGTCCTTCGGATTGGCGATCGGGGTGCCGATCAGCGCCTCCTCGATCGGGCCGCGTTCGCCGTCGGCCGCTCTCGGCCCGACGTTCCATGTGGTCGGCGCGATGATCTGGTAGTTCTTGATCTTGCCGCCCTCCACGTCGATCCAGTGGCACAGCGCACCGCGGATCGCCTCGGTCGCACCCCATCCCCGGCCATCCTTCTCGGTCGGCTTGATGTACCATTCCTCATTGAGCTTCATCTCGCGCAGGTTGCGCTCGGCTTCGCGGTAGAGGATGCACAATTCGTGCATGCGCGCGAAATGGCGCAGCAGGATCGAGGCACCGCCCATCTTGCGGTACATGTCAAGCACCAGACCGTCGGAATGCTGGAAGTCCTGGCCGGGGCCGCCGGCAACGAGACGCCTTGCGAGCGGACCGGCTTCCAGGCGGCCGTTTTCCTCGTGGCGCACCGCCGTGCACCAGGAATACTTGCCATCCGGGTCGATGTCGTTCTTCGACACCGGCGTGGTGGTCCGGTCGAAGGGATGCAGCGAATTGCCTTCGTCATACCAGGCGTGCTGCATGTCCTCGCGGGTGTGGATCTGGTCCATCAGCTTGAAGCTGTCGGACGCACCGTCGTAAACACCCGATTTCATGATCACCGCGTCATTGCGCCCTGCAATGGTCGGCTTCTGGTAGCGGTCCTCATGCGGCAGGTAGCCCCAGGTGACGAACTTGCCGTGGCCCTTGCCATAGTTCTGCAGGCCGATATCCATGCCCATGCGCCAGTAGAGACCAAGGTCGGAATTGGCGTGTTCGGGCCGCTCGTCGAGCCATTCGAGGAACTGGTCGTAGGTCTGGATCTCCTCGTAGCGCTCCATCGAACAGCCGAGCCACAGCGGCTCGATCCAGTTGCGGCGGAAATGCTCCAGGATCGACCATGCGCGGGTCACGTCGGTCAGCGTCGGCGCACACATCACGCCGCCGGGGACCATGTAGGAGGAGTGCGGCCACTGGCCGCCGAGCAGCGCGTAGATCTCGACCGGACGGCCGGAGATGGTCACGCCGGCCTCGTAGCTGGTCCCGGTAAACGGCGAATAGCGCTTCACCGCCTCCTCGTAGAACTGACTGCCCGAATAGTTCTTGTTGGTCGCGTCGATCATGAACAGGCCGTAGTGATGGCGCGGGAGCGACTGGAGCGATTCCACGATCTGTCCGAGATTGCGGGCGATGATCGCATTGCGCGGCACCGTCGTACCCCAGGCGGTGTCGAGCGCCCAGGCGGCGCAGGTGAGGTGCGAGGCGCCGCAGATGCCGCAGGCGCGCGGCGTGACGACGAGACCCGCCTGCGGGTCCTTGTCTTTGAGGATCACCTCAAAACCGCGGAACATCTCCGCGTTCGTCCATGCGTTGACGACGACGCCGTTCTCGATGTCGACGCGGACGTCGAGGTCGCCCTCCACGCGGCCGACCGGCGAGATATCGAGTGTCTGAACTGCTGCTTGTGACATGTTATTTCTCCAAAAACCCGATTTGTCTCAGACCACGAAGATGTCTTCTTCGGCCCAGGCGGGCGCGGCCCCCTTGGCGGCGGCGGTCAGCTTGACGTAGCCCTTCTTGTCGACGCCCTCCGGCAGGTCCTTCGGCACGCCCATGACGGTCTGGGTCTTGAAGACCGTCCCGGGTGCGAGGTCGAAGAACGGGAACTCCGGCTCGGTGCAGCCGAGACACGGCATGCCGGCGCGGGTCTTGGAGGAGACGCGGTTCCAAAGGATGCGGTTGCACGGGCTGTGGGTCATGGGACCGCGGCAACCAAGATCGTAGAACAGGCAGCCCTTGCGTTGGCCGAACGCCGTGGTCGAGACCTTGTAGGCGAAGTGCATGTTGCGCGTGCAGCCGGTCTGGGTGAACGACGAGAAGAACGTCTTGGGGCGCTGGAACTCGTCGAGCGTGAGATCGCCCGCCCGGCCGGTGGCCACCGCCACGAGAATCTGCGTCACCCAGTCGGGATGCGCGGGGCAGCCGGGAATGTTGATCACCGGCAGACCGGCCTTCGACACGAAACCGCCGCCGAGCGCGCCGCCCTTGGCGCGTTTCAGGAACTGAAGGCCCTGGCTTTCCGACGGGTTCGGCGCGGTCGCCGGAATGCCGCCCCATGTGGCGCAATCGCCGATTGCGACCACGAACTGCGCGGCGGCGGCAAGCTTCTGGACCCAGTTCTTCATCGGCTCGCCGCAGAAGCGGTTCCACTCGCCGGTGCCGTTGGGCGCGTTGATGACCGTTCCTTCAAAAACGAAAATATCGAGCTGGATTTCGCCCGATATGCATTTCTCCAGAATCGCCTTCACGTCGTCACCCAGTTCCAGGCCGAGTGACGGCTGCCAAAGAACGTTGATGCCGAAATCCGTCACCAGATCGCAGGCACTTGGTTCTTCCGCATTGAGAAAGGACATGGTGTTGCCAGAACAGGCACCACCTTGCAGCCACAGCAAGTTGGCCATTGAGCTCCTCCCGAGTTCATATCCGGCACCGCGCGGCCGGATTTCATTGCATGGCGCGATTCTGCGCCCACCGCCTTCATTGCAATATGCGTGCCAGCTTTGCATGTTTTATGATTATGATTGAAAAACAAAGGCTTGCTTTGATTCACTGGAAATTGCGCAGCGCAAATTCCGGTGCAAACGAAATTTACTTTGCAGCAAATTTGCAAAGTAGGTTGGCAGGCGGCTTGTAATGGATGGGTATAGCTGCGGAAGCTTGTCAGCCGTGCCTGTTGCCGCATTTCGGGCATTCGGCTTCCAGGAAATAGGAATACCAGATCCCCTGGCAGTAGCTGCACCAGTGGCCTCGCGCGCTGCGCCCGGACGAGCCGACCTGCTGCGAGAGCTTGCTGAGGCCGAGATCGTTGATCGGCCCGCTCGATTTCATGCGCACGCGCGTTTGCGGAAAACGCAGGATCTCGGCCTTTTCGTCATCCATGGGATCGGCCCCGGCTCTGTCTTATGCGACATCCTGCAGGTTATACCGCTTGATCTTGTTGGCAAGCCCGACGCGCGACAGCCCGAGTTCGTCGGCTGCCTTGCTCTGGTTCCAGCGGTGGCGGGTAAGCGTTTCCATCACCACCCGTTTTTCAAGCGACTCGACCATCTCCTTGAGCGTGTCGCCCTCAATCGCATAGGCACCGTCACCGGGAGGTGCCTCCACACTGACATCGGCGATGTTTCTCGGCAGGTGCCGCCTTGAGATGTAGCCACCCTGCTCGGCGAGCGCGACCATGCGGCGGATTTCTGCTTCGAGCTCGCGCACATTGCCGGGGAACTGGTAGGCTCTCAGCTTGGCGATCACGTCCTTGGTCACACCGACCACGCGCCTGCCGACCACGCCCGCATATTTTTCGATGAAGAAATCGGTCAGCACCGGTATGTCTTCGGGCCGCTCACGCAGCGCGGGAATATGCAGTTCGAAGCCCTTCAGCCGGTAATAGAGGTCGCGGCGGAATTCGCCCTTCTCGACCAATTCGGCGAGCGGCCTGTTATAGGCCGCCAGCACCCGCACATTGGCATGGTACATCTTGTCGGACCCGAGCGGCTTGACCTCGCCTTCCTGAAGGAACCGCAGCAGGCTGACCTGAAAGCTCGGCGATATCTCCGTCAGTTCGTCCAGGAACACGGTGCCTCCGTCGGCGGCGCGGAACAGGCCGAGACGATCGGCCACCGCGCCCGTGAAAGCGCCGCGCACATGGCCGAACAGTTCCGAATGCAGCATGTCCTGGGACATGCCGCCACAGTTCTGGACGTAGAGCGGCGTATCCATGCGACCGGAATTATAGTGGATCGCGCGGGCGAGAAGCTCCTTGCCGGTTCCCGTCTCGCCGAACATCAGCACTGGCAGATCGGTTGCCGCGGCCTGCTTCGCCTCCGCCACCAGTTCCGCCATGGCGGGACTGACATAGACCAGACGCTCGAATTGGGAGACCCCGCCCTTGAGCGAACTCTGCTCGGCCTCGTCGAAGATGTTGTCGTCGACGGAAATCTTCAGTTCGCGCGACAGCACCCGGTGACGTCGCGACAGTTCGTTGAGTTCGAGCGCTCGCTTGGCCGTCAGTTCGACCTGCTCGCAAAACACCGGCTTGAGAACGAACAGGAAAGCCGCCGCGTTACGCGCCACCTGCGCTGCAAGGGCGTGGGCATCTTGCGCGCCCAGCACAATGCGCGCGACCTGCGGATGCGACAGCCGCGCGCTGGTGACGAGATTATTGGCGGCATCCGTGCCGGCCGGAACGTCATAGATCAGCAGGTGAACCTGCATGGAATCGAGCCGGCGCGCCGCCTCCTTATCGTCGGCGCACACGACAACGCGATAATCCTCTGACTTCGCGAGACCCTGTTGGCATTGGGCGATCAGGGCCTCGTCCGCCGACACGACAATGACGGTATGCTCGGTGGTCATGTTTCCTCCCGCATGGACCGACCGGAATTATGGAGACGGTATCTCTCAGGTCAAGCACAGAAGAAAGCTTTGTTTGCAGATAGAAAACTTGATTATCCATCGCATTGCAGCGTGATTGAACCCCACGACGAGGCGAACTGAGCCATTCGATGCCTGTCCATGATCTCGACATCTGACATAGCTTTTTATGTAGTTGGTTGCGGGGTATACGACCCCCGATTTGAGCCTGCGAACTTAAGCCATTGATACTATTGAGTTAGCAAATTTGCTATTTTTACAGCCAAAACAAAACCCCGCTAACCAATTGGTTTAGCGGGGTTTTTGTTGTCCAAATTGGTTGCGGGGGCACGCAACCTACGAGATCGACATTCGCTGCAGGTTGCTGTTTAGAGCCACTCTGCCTCCGCCAAAATGCTCCGGCGGTCGAGCTATTCAAGCTTAGGTAAGTTCGACTATGGCAGTGCCGGCAGCCCAAGCTCCTTCAAGAACGAATTGTGCTTCGCCGTAGCCTCACGAATATCCTGCTCGATCTCGACCAACTCCTTCTGCGTGGCAGATAGATCGATTGCGACTTCCTCCTTGGCCGTACTAACATAGCGCGAGATGTTCAGGTTGAAGCCATTGGCCTCAATCTCTTCCATGCTGACGCGCCTGGCATACCGCTCTACACTCTCCGGGCGATGCTGGTATGTATCGATGATCGTCGCGATGTGATCGTCGGACAAATAGTTCTGCCGCTTGCCACGCTCGAAATGCTCGGACGCGTTGATGAACAGGACGTCATCAGGCTTCTTGCACTTCTTCAGGACGAGAATGCAGACCGGGATGCCAGTCGAGTAGAACAGGTTCGCCGGCAGGCCGATAACGGTATCGATGTGCCCGTCTTCGAGGAGCTTGCGGCGAATCTTCGCCTCCGAGCCGCCGCGAAACAATACGCCGTGCGGTAGGATGATCGCCATCACGCCGTCGTCCTTGAGGTAGTGGAACCCGTGCAGCAGGAAGGCAAAGTCCGCCGCCGACTTCGGGGCAAGCCCGTAGTTCTTGAACCGTATGTCCTCACTCAGCGCCTCGTTCGGATCCCAGCGATAGCTGAACGGCGGATTGGCGACCACCGCGTCGAAGTAGGGCTTTTTCGCTGGGTTCGTCTCACGGAGCATGTCCCAGTCATTCGTCAGCGTGTCGCCGTGGTAAATCTCGAACTCAGTGTCCTTCACCCCGTGCAGCAACATGTTCATGCGCGCGAGGTTGTAGGTGGTGATGTTTTTCTCTTGACCGTAGATCTTGCCGATACCATGGGATCCCATGCGCTTCCGCACATTGAGCAGCAGCGAGCCCGAGCCGCAGGCAAAGTCCATCACGCTGGCGAGGTGCTTTCGCTTGCCGGTCTTCGGTTCCTGGCTATCGAGCGTGACGATCTCAGAGAGGATGTCCGAGATCCGCTGCGGCGTGTAGAACTCGCCAGCTTTCTTGCCTGAGCCCGCAGCGAACTGGCCGATTAGATACTCATAGGCATCGCCCAGTGTATCACTATCGGTCGAGAACTCGGCGAGCCCCTCGGCAATCTTCGTGATTATCGTGCAGAGCTTGGCGTTTCGGTCCGCATAGGTCTTGCCCAGTTTCTCAGAGCCGAGATTGATCTCCGAAAACAGCCCGGAGAAGGTGCTCTGGAACGACTCATTCTCGATGTATTTGAACCCGGCCTGGAGCGTGTTGAGCAGCTCGTCATCCTGGGTACGGGCCATATGGGCGATACTGGCCCAGAGGTGCTCGGGGCGGATAATGTAGTGCGCCTTGAGGCGCATCTGCTTCTCGAAGGCCACCACGTCATTGGGATTCTGCTCGTACCATACGGACAGCGAGGACCGCCCGCCATTGCCTACGGCATCCGGGTCCGGATAGTCCCGCCCAAGCTCCTTCTTCGCGGCCTGCTGGTAGTTGTCCGACAGGTAGCGCAGGAACAGGAACGCTAGCATGTAATCGCGGAAGTCGTCCGCGTTCATTGCGCCGCGGAGCTGATCGGCTATGGCCCAAAGCGTATTGCCGAGTTGTTTTTGAGCTTGGTCATTCATTGTGCAGGAACTTCCTGGTGTGCAGGCGCGGGAGCGGGCGTCGGAGGCGGAATGGGAGCAACGGCCGGCAAGGCGAACTCAAATTGTGTGATGAATTCATGTAGGATCCGGCGGAAAAGCTCCTTGTTGTCCTCTCCCATCTCGGTCGGTTCGTGGATAGCGTAAGCGCCGTGGCTCAGCAAATTAAGGGCGCGATTGAACAGCGCAGTGTCTTCCTCATTGTTGAGAGCTTTGAGGCAGAAAACGATACTTGAGTGTCCGAAAAAGGAGGCGGTCTTCTCCATAACGCTGCGCAAAGCGTTGAAGTGAAAGGTGTACAGCTTCCCCTTCTTCGGATCGGCGGCCCGCTGCAATTCGGCAAGTGTCGCCACGTGGTGAAAGAACGGCGTATCCTCGGTCGCCTGCAGTCTGTAGGCTTCGTCGCCGTTGGGGCGGTGAAGAAAATAGCGCTTGTGTGTGACCTTCGACTCGCCGTCGATCCGCCTGCCGATTTCGTTGCACATTACGTTGAAAAACAGTGCGTGGTGCGATGAGAAGATCACCTTGATCGGCGCGGGCGTACCGGCACCGTCTTTCCGAGCGGCTGCCCGACGGAGAAGCTTGGCCAGGTCGCAGGCGACAGAAATGGCGTTGTTGTCATCAAGTGATGAGATCGGGTCGTCGATGTAGAGGTATTTCTTCCCTTGGTAGGATTCATGCCCATCCAGCATCCGCTCACAGATCGCCATGAAGACGCACCAGATGAAGATATTCTGCTCGCCACGTGACACCTTGATGTTGGGCACACCGTCCTTTTCGAAGCTCACGAAATCCGGCTTGGAAACGGTCTCTTTGCCCTGCTCAATCTCCTTGTAGGTGAAGTCGAAATCGAAGTTGGCGTATCGGGAAAGATACTGGGCAATCGTTTCGTCCAGCGCGAGTTCAGTCATGGCGTTGAAGAAGGCAGACTTCTCGTTCAGCTGCAGGCGGCGCACGCTGTCGCCCTCAAGGTCGTTTTCCCAAACGAACAAATCCTCGGTGAAGGCGTTGAAATACAAGGTGTCAGGCGTCCCGTTCGGGTTTTTCTTGGTCTTGCGCTTGCCTGCGTCCTTGAATTCCATCGACAGGCGTGTCTTACCGGTGCGGTTGTAGGCGTAAAGCAGCACGATATCGGCGTCGTTCAGATCATCCCGCAGCCGTGTTACCAGCTTCCCCAAGCTCTGATAGGTGCGGATGCCACTCATGCATCACCCTCCTCGACCGAGGGGAAAAGCTGCTGCATCAGCCCCTTCTTGTGGGTCTTGAGCGTGTCGAGCTTTTGGGTTTCGGCGGCGATGAGGTCGTCGAGGGAGGTGAGGCAGTCGGCGATGCGTTGTTGTTCAGTTGGACCAGGAAGTCGCAACGTTAGGGACTTCAACTCGTCAGTATCGATCTTTCCTGTTCCGTGCCCTGCTATGTTTACCATTGCGAGCAGACGGTCTTTGTTGCCTACGAGCATCCACGCCAAGAAAAGACCGTTGACTCCAGACTTAGGTCGCAGCCCTTTAACATCTTGGTTGAAGCTCATCTCGCGACGCAAAATGCAGATCGGAACGTCTTTGAGCAAAGTCATTCCGCGCGTTAGCACCAAGAGAGTTCCCGTTGGGACAAGTCGTGCACCGTTTTCAACGGCCTCTTCAGAGATATGCTCTTCGGAGTCCTCCAAGAAAAGGCGCTTCATGTCCTTGGCGGAAACCCAAGGAATTGAACCGCCCCAAAAATTTGAAGTTGCTTTCGAAGGAGTAGCTCCGGATTGGATTACCACGAGTCTGTCAAGACTTTTCTCCTCCCACTCCCTCGCATCGCGAAACTCGGGGAAGCGGAGGCGGGGTTGGGTTTCGCCTTCCTGTGGGAAAAGCTGCTGCATCAGCCCCTTCTTGTAAGTCTTGAGCGCCTCTACCTTTCGCCCCTGCGCCTCAATGAGCGTGTCAACAGAGGCCAGACACTCCGCGATCTTTTCTTGTTCAGGCAGGCTTGGCGCTGGAATCTCGACGCCGAAGAACGTCTCTTTGCTGATGTTCAGCAAGCCGTTGCTTCGCGCACCGCTGGTGATGTGCTTCTTGAGCTGCTTTCCGTGCTGGTTTTGTTCAAAGCAGTTCTGAAAGAACCCGTTCGAATAGCCATCCTTCAGACGGAAGCAGATGAACACGTTAGGAGCAGCAACCTGACCCCAACCTTGCAAGAGATAGATACAGCCCTGCGGGAACTTGAGAGAGTTGCCCTTGTTGAATACAAAGTCGCCATCCCGGACCAACGTGTAAAGCTGATACTGATTGCCCGAAATATCCCTGCCAAATTTCTCGGCCTGCGGAACAAATCCCGTTCCGGCGGAAATGCTGACCGGCGTGAGCTTCCTTTCGCCCACGCGCTCGTCAACCGGAACCGATGCCTTCCGCAGGCTGACGGGCGTCCACCCACCCGCATCCCGAAACTCCGGAAAGCGCAGTTCGGGCAGAAGAGCAGATTTACCGCCCCTCACGGTTGAGGATTTCATCTTACTGCTCATATGCGCTGAGCCCCGAGATTTCGCGGCCACTGGCACGCTTAATGAGCAGGGGCATGAGATCGGCCATCAATGCCAGTTCCGCCTCACGACGAGCCTTCCAGCCCAGGTCCAGCGGTTCCATCAGGTCGGTAAGCTGCTCGCCGTTAAAGATCATGCGCTGAAGAATGGTATCGACGAAGGCCGCGAGGGACTCCGGTGTCAAGCCGTGAACCCGAGCAAGGTCCTCAATCTCCTTGGCTTGCTTCGCAGCTTTGAACTGCTCGTAGCCGGCGCGGATCGCGGCCTCGTCGAGACCTTCTCCTTCCGTCAGCGAGCGGACGTATTCGGTGATCTCCTCCCGCTCATCCAGGAACTGGGCGTCGGATTGAATCAGACTAATGAGTTGCTCGCGGCTGATCTTGACCTTCTTGGGATCTTGGCCAGAGTACTTGGCGATCAGCTTCATGATGTAGTCGTAGTCGATGACGGCCGAGGCAAAGAGGACGAATTCGAAGTCAAGCTGGTCAACCTCCGGATTGGTCGGCTCGCCGTCCCTATCGGGCTTCCCCTGCTGCTCTTTCAGCCGCTGGGCGGTTTCGAGATAGACACCGCGGAAGGCGCGGAGATCTTCCTTAGGGAGGGTCTGTTCGATCTGCCCGCGCTGCTCGTCAGTGAGGTCCGTGTACTGGTCGAGTTGCGTTTGGAGGCGCTGCACTTCCTTAAAGCGGTTGATGAACTGGGCACGCGCGTCGTCCCCCTTCAGGTTGTTCACCTGATGCGGCGTGGCCTCGAGACCGTGGGTCTTCATGAATTCGCCGAGATCAGCCACCGCCTGCTTGAAATTCTCGATGACGACAGGTGCCCTGTCGACTAGCCAGATCTCCCGGGCTCGGTCGGACTGCGCGCCAGAGAACATGGCTATGGCTGCGTCGACGTTGTCCTGCTGATTGCGGAAGTCGAGAATGTGGCCGTAGGGTTTGGTCGCGTTGAGAACGCGATTGGTGCGAGAGAATGCCTGGATTAGGCCGTGGTGCTTGAGGTTCTTGTCGACGTAGAGCGTGTTGAGAAATTTCGCGTCGAAGCCGGTGAGAAGCATGTCGACGACGATGGTGATGTCGATCTTTTCCTCGCCCTTACGTGGCAGATCGCGATTGGGGAACTGCTGATCTTTGATGCGCTGCTGGACGTCCTGATAGTAGAGGTCGAAATTGTTGATATCGTGGTTCGTGCCGTACCGCTTGTTGTAGTCGGCGATGATGGCCTTGAGCGCCGTCTTCTTACCCTCGGGATCGTGCCTGTTGTCCTCCTTCTCTTGAGGAAGGTCCTCCTGGATCTGCTGGACGTCTTTATTGCCTTCCGCCGGAGGAGAGAAAACTGCGGCCACCTTGAGTGGGGCGAACTCCGGTTCGGCGGCCTGGCGCGCGGCCTGGAGCTTCCTGAAGACATCGTAGTACTCGATGGCGTCGTTGATCGACGCGGTCGCGAGCAGCGCGTTAAAGCGGCGGCCTCCGGTCGCTGCATCGTGCTTGTCGAGTATCGCTTGCGCAACTGCTTGCTTCGTGAGCGTCTGCCCCTGCTTCGGGGCGACGCCTTGCTTTGGCTTATAATAGTCAACGTGGAAGCGGAGGACGTTCCGATCCTCGATCGCGTGCGTGATGGTATAAGCGTGGAGCTCTTTCTGGAAGAGGTCCTCGGTGGTTCGAAGGCTGGCGACGTCACCCTCGATCTGCTTCACGGTCGCATTGTCTTCAAAGATCGGGGTGCCCGTGAAGCCAAATAGCTGAGAATTCGGGAAAAACTCCTTGATAGCCCTGTGGTTCTCGCCGAATTGCGAGCGGTGGCACTCATCGAAGATGAAGACCATTCGCTTGTCTTGGAGCTGTTCAAGCCTCTGCTTGAACGTTGACCGACCCTTAGCGACGTTCTGCTTGTTGTGCTTGCTGTTCTCGTCGAGTGCCAGGCCGAGCTTCTGAATCGTGGTGACGATGACCTTGTCAGCGTAGTCGTCGGATAGCAGGCGGCGGACCAACGTCGCAGTGTTGGTGTTCTCTTCTACGCAGTTTTCCTGAAACCGATTGAATTCCTCGCGGGTCTGACGGTCGAGGTCCTTGCGATCAACGACGAAGAGGCACTTGTGGATATTCTCGTTGGTCTTAAGCAGCGTCGAAGCCTTGAACGAAGTGAGCGTCTTGCCCGAGCCAGTTGTGTGCCAGACGTACCCATTGCCGCAATTCTGATCGATGCAGTCGACAATCGCTTTGACCGCGTAGATCTGGTACGGGCGCATCATCAGCAGCTTCTGCTCGCTCGCGATGAGAACCATGTATTTGCTAATCATCTGGCCAAGCGTGCACTTAGCGAGGAACCTATCGGCGAAGTCGTCAAGGTGAGTGATCTTCGTGTTGTCCTCCGCCGCAAACTGGTAAATCGGAAGGAACCGCTCGTCCGCGTCGAAGGCAAAGTGCCGAGCATTATTGTTGGCGAAGTACCAAGTATCTGTTCGGTTGCTGACAATGAAAAGCTGAACGAAACAGAGTAGCGTCTTGCCGTATCCGTTGCCCGGGTCGTTCTTATAGTCGACGATCTGCTCCATCGCCCGCCGCGGGCTGATCCCAAGCGTCTTCAGCTCGACCTGAACGACGGGGACGCCGTTGATCAGAATCATGACGTCGTAGCGGTGATGGCTGTTATCTGTATTGATGCGGAGCTGATTGACGACCTCGAAAGCGTTTTTGCACCAGTCCTTGATGTTGACGAGGGTGTAGTTGAGCGGTGTACCGTCATCGCGGATAAAGGCTTCGCGGCTCCGGAGGGAACGGGCGGCTTCGTAAACGTCCGGTGTGACAATTTCGTCGAGGAGTCTCTGAAACTCGCCGTCCGTAAGTGTGACCCGGTTCAGGGCTTCGAACTTTTCCCTAAAGTTTGCCTCAAGCGTGGATCGATCACGGATGTCAGGGCGATAGTCATACTTAAGGTCCCGCAGCTTGGTGACGAGGGCCTCTTCAAGATAGCGTTCGGATTTAGTCATCGCCATCGCAGGGTTCATCGCATCTTTATCTTTTCTGGATGGGTCAAATTCCGTGGCATGAAATGCAAGAGCAACCCTAGGAAGTAACTGGTAAGGCGGGCATCGGTGGTGACTGAGCTGTTAATGGCGCGGTCTATCATTCTGCCGTCCCTTTATGCCCTGGCGGCTATCGACGTTGTCCATTTCGATGCCCTTCAACCGTTCGTACTCTTCGACCGCCATCACCACTACGACTGCCCTCCCGTGCTTGGCTACCGCCACCGGTTCAGCTCGGGCAAGATCGATCAACCGTCCGAAGCCGTATTTCGCGTCTTTCGCACTCAGGGTCTGCATCCGACTCTCCGCCTACGCCTTGAACACTTTTGGCCAATTTGGCCCAATATAGCAATGGCTACGATTGCACGATGCAACAGGCTCAAGGAACACAGCCGCACCACATCCTCTTGCTCGATAGGCAATCATAGGCCCAATGCGCGGTTTTTCTGCTCCCTGGACCTTGGACACGACCTATGAAGGGCGGCTACCTCGCCGCCGCGCCTTTGCAAATCCCCGATCCGTGGCGATGAACCGCTCCAGCATGGGCACGATCAGCCTGACAGGATCGGCAACAGGCTGGCCGGTCTCGCGGGTCAGCACCTCGGCATAGGCAGTCAGATCGCGATGGAGCTGCGCGGGCAGCTCCACCGTCACTTTTACCGGCTTGTCGTCGGGCAGCGGGCCGAGTTTCAGCTTGGTCATGGTCAACCTCCTGCCGGCTCGAACACAAGGTCGCGGGTGACGATGATCCTGACCGGGAAGCCGGGGCGGATCGTGAGCGTGGGAGCGACCTGCAACTGGCGCTGGACGATCTGCTGGCCCGCCTGATTGACGGTATCCTGCGCCCCGTCTCGGATCGCCCGGACAAGCCGGTCCTCGTCGCTGGTAGCAAGTTCGGTTCCGACCGCAAGCAGCGTGGACAGCCCTGCGGCTCGCATCAGATCCCACCAATGGTAGTCAACGCCATCCTCAAGGCCGGCGTAACCGCTGGCGTCCGCGCCCGGCAGGCGCTCAAGGACGATGGACCGGCCGCCCGGCAGGATCAGCCGATTCCAGACCAGCAACACGCGGCGCTGGCCGAACGTCACGCCATCGTCGTATTGGCCGATGATGCGGGTGCCCTGTGGGATCAGCAACAGCGAGCCCGTCGGGCTGTCATAGACGTTTTCCGTCACCTGTGCGGTGATCTGGCCCGGAAGGTCGGAACGGATGCCGGTGATGAGCGCGGCCGGGATCACGGCCCCGGCCTGAAGGATATAGGGCGATGCCGGCGGCGCAACGCGATCCGGGGCGACGGTCTGCCGGTCTACCGGCCCGTTGAGAAACGCCGCGTGGCGATCCTGTGTCGCGGGCTGCTCGCCAAGGCCGAGACCGGCAAGGCCGGGCATGGCCGTTCCGGCTTGCGCTCCCGTGCGCAGGCCGGACTGGAAAAACACATTGCTCAAGCGTGCGGCTTCTTCCTCGGCGCGGCGGCGTTCTTCCTCGGGATCGACGGCGGGCGTCGCCATAACGGGCGGCACGACTGGTTGTCCCCGGTTCTGCGCGTCGAGAATGGGGCGGCCCAAATCTCCGGGCAGCGCGGGGCCGAGCACCGGCCCGCTATAGTCGCTCGGCAGGCCGGATAAGCCATCCGCCGTGGGCCGGTTCTCGGTCGAATAGAGTTCTTCGCCTCCCGGCCCTGCATCGCGGGTCTGGAGTGCGTAGATCAGCGCGCCGACGATGCCAAGCAAAGCAACTGCGCCGACGCCTGCCAGCATCTTGCGCGATAGGCGCGTAACACGGGGCGTTTCGGCGCGCAGGCGCATGGGAGCGGCGGTATCGGTATCGCTCATGAGGACGATCCTCCCGTGGTCGTGCTGGCTGGTTCTGCTGCGGCCTGCGTCGGGTTGGTGCGGACGATCCTGACGACCTGCTGGCGATTGCCGCTGCCAAGGCGCAGCTCGGCCGCGCCGAAAAGGCGGTCCACGATCAGGACGTTCTGGTGGACTCGGCTGTTGACGATCTGCGGTTCGCCATTGGAGCCGAGCGCGAAGATCGGCGGCATCTCGCCCTGCACGATCCCGGCCGGGAAGACGACATAGACGCGCCTGCCGTCATCGAAGACGGAAACTGGCCGCCACGGCGGGCTATCGCCTGTCAGGCCGTAGCGATAGTTCCGCGCGGCCTCGGCCGGGATAATCGGCGCGGCCGGGACGGTCTGGCGCTGGCCTGCTGGCGGTGTGGGATAGGCCCATGCCACGGCCGGCATGTAGAGCGATTCCCGCGCGCGCAGCTCGATCATGTAGGTGCGCCGGTCGGTGGTGACGACAAGGTTGGTGGAAATGTCCGGCCGCGTGGGCTTCACAAGGATATGGACACGGCGGTTTGCACCGCTGCCGCTCTCGGTGTCGCCGATGATCCAGCGAGCGGTGTCGCCGGCCGCGATCGGCCCTGCGCCTGTCAGGCTTTCGCCCGGCTCCAGCGCAATGGTCGTGATCTGCCCGACTGCGGCATAGACCTGATAGAGCGCGCCTTCGCTCCACGGATATATCTGGATGGCGTTGTAATAGCCTTCCCGGCGCGGCTCGACGCGGGCGGCTGCATTGGCGTTCTCGACGCGGCCGGTTGGCGTGCCTGCGGCGGTGCCACCGCGCGCCACGGTCCATGCCGGAGGCACATGCAGCGGCCGAGGCGTGTTGTCGGTTGCCGCCGCCTGCACAGTCCGCAGCGGCGGCACGCTGGCGTCGTAGCTGAATTGCGGCGTCCGGTTGGTGGCGCAGCCTGCAAGCATGGTGGCCGAAAGCAGCACGGCCGCGATTGTCGGGGTGCGGGTGATCGTCCTCATTGGCTCATCTCCCGCGACCATGAAATTGCGTTGACGTAGATTCCTAACGGGTTGGCGCGCAGGCGCTCGGCGTCACGCGGCGGCTGGATGACGATGGTGAGGATGGCCGTCCATCGCTCCGTGGTGGAAAGCTGGCCATTCTCGAAATGGCGTTCGGTCCACGCGACGCGGAAGCTGTTGGGCGATGCCCGGATGACGCTCGACACCTCGACGGCGACCTGCTGGCGGCCGACCTTGGCGAAGGGATCATTGGCGCGGGCGTAATCGTTCAATGCTGCCGCGCCGCGATCCGTGGTCCACTCATAGGCCCGAAGCCAGTTCTGGCGGACAATGATCGCGTCGGCCGGGATCGCGCGGACCTGCTCGATGAAGCGGCCGAGGTGGAACGCGATCTGCGGGTCAGTCGGGCGATAGTCGGCGTTCGCAGGCGCTACGGTCTGCGCCTGTCCAAGATTGTCCACCTGCACCACCCAAGGGACTACGGTCCCGCGTGCGGACTGCCAGACCAGCGCCGAGGCGAAGCCGGCCGAAAGGATCAGTGAACCGAACGCCATATAGCGCCAGTTTTTCGCCTGCACACGGGCCGAGCCGATACGCTCGTCCCATGCCTGCGCGGCCTTTGAATAAGGCGTCTCGGGTTCCGGCGATTTGCCGTAATGGGTGGCTGGTCGTTTGAAGATGCTCATGAGCGGTCACTTTCGGAAAGGTTGACGGAGGAACCGGAGCCGTGGCTGTCGCCGGAGCGGACGGCATGTGCGGTCATGGTGGTGCCGTGGTTCATGGCCTGCCGGCGCTGCATCCGCTGCGCCCAAGCCGGAGGGCTGCCGGCCGGGCTGGACGGCGCGGCTGCGGGATCGGCGCTTGCGCCGCCGACCGTGCCCATGGTCGAGCTGCCACCCGACGCGCCGAAGCCGGCCTTTGCGCCAGCGGAAAAGCTGGATTTGATGCTTTCGCTTGCTTGGGATGTTGCGCTGGAGGCTGCACGTTTGAGCGGCGAGACGGCGGCCGAGCCTGCCGCTCGGGCGACGCCGCCGAGGCCGGAGGCAACGCCCGCCGCCCCGGTCTGGCCGAGCGAGCCGAGGCTATAGGCAGCGGTCGCCGCGCCCGCGGCGGTCGCGCCTCCCCGAACGGCCGCGGCTCCACCGGACAGCGCAGCAGCGCCGCCCTTCGCGGCAAGCATGGCCCCACCGCCAGCCGCCGCACCGCCCGCAAGCACCATGCCGCCCGCAGCAAGCCCGGTTCCCACGGCAGCACCCGCGCCGAGCTGCGGGCCGCCCGAAACGATGCCGTTTGCTATGCCGGGGCCGAAGATGCCGAGGCCAAGCAGCGACAGCGCGGCGAGCACAATCGCCATAGCGTCGTCGATGGTCGGGGTCGCCCCGCCGAAGCCGGCCGTGAATTGCGAAAACAAGGTGCTGCCGATGCCGATGATGACGGCAAGCACCAAGACCTTGATGCCGGACGACACTACGTTGCCGAGCACCTTTTCGGCCATGAACGCGGTCTTGCCGAACAGGCCGAAGGGGATCAGGACGAAGCCGGCGAGCGTGGTCAGCTTGAACTCGATCAGGGTCACGAAAAGCTGGATGGCGAGGATGAAAAAGGCCAGCACCACCAGCGCCCATGCGAACAGCAGGCACGCGATCTGGATGAAGTTCTCAAAGAAAGCGATCCAGCCCATCAGGTCGGAAATGGAGTCGAGCAGCGGGCGGCCAGCGTCGAGGCCAGTCTGCGCCACACGGCCCGGCCGCATCAGATCGGCGACAGAAAAGCCGGTGCCCGACGCCATCAGGCCGAGGCCGGCGAAGCTCTCGAAAACGATCCGGGCGAGATTGTTCCAATTGCCGATGATGTAGGCGAACACGCCGACGAACAGTGTCTTTTTCACCAGCCGCGCGATTATGTCGTCATCCGCGCCCCATGCCCAAAAGAGCGCGGCAAGCGTCACGTCGATGACGATGAGCGTCGTGGCGATGAAGGCGACCTCGCCGCCGAGCAGCCCGAAACCGCTGTCGATGTAGGAGGTGAAAACACCGAGGAAATTGTCGATGACGCCCGTGTTGCCCATGGTCAGCGCGCCTCGCTGCGATCACGGCCGAGGAAGCGGTCGCGGGATTCGGCCCATGCGGCGAGGCAGCCGGCATCGCTGGCGGCTGCCTCGCCGAGCTGCTGGCAGCGGCGCAGGGTTTCGCGCAGGGGATCAGCCGGGGGCTGGAAGGCCGGCGCAGGGGGCGGCGCGGAAGGTTCATCCTTCCGCGCCATGTCTATTGCGGTCGCCGTGACGGCGATGGCGATGAACACCACGGCCCCGAGCCGGGCCAGCATCTTGCCGTCCATGGCGAGCCTCCCGTCAGTTGTTGCCGTTGTTGAACATCTGCGCGTTGCCGGGCTGGTAGCCGGTGCCCGGCGTCAGAAACCGCTCGCGCTGGATGCGGCCCTGTTCGGCGGCGGTCGCGCGCTCGGCCTCGGTGAGCGCATCGGCGCGGCCGTTCGCGGAAATGACCGCGATCAGGTCGGAAAGCTGCTGCGACTGGAGGGCGAGAAGCTGGTTGCCGGCCTGCGTGGCTTGCAGCGCGCCGGTTGCGCCTTGGCTCTGGTCGACCAGCGCGGCCATCTCGGCGCGGTTGGTGTCGATATTGCCGACCGCGCCCGCCTGCACGCGCATGGCGTCCTGCAAGCCGCCAACCGTGTTCTCCCATCGGCCGCGCGCATCGGCGACCAGTTGGGCGTCGGTCGCTGATAGCGAGACATTGCCATATTGCTGCTGGAACGCTTGGTCGATCTGCCCGACCTCGAAAGCGATGTTCTGCGCTTGGCCGAGAAGCTGCTGCGTGCGCTGGACGTTCTGCTGGAGCTGCTGGAGCGACGAATACGGCAGGCTCGCCAGATTACGGGCCTGATTGATGAGCATCTGCGCCTCGTTCTGGAGGCTGGTGATCTGGTTATTGATCTGTTCGAGCGTGCGCGCTGCCGTGAGCACGTTCTGCGCATAGTTGCTCGGGTCATAGACGATGCGGCCGAAGCCGAATTGCGCATGGGCCGGGCTTGCCAGCATGGGCGAAAGCGCGACCGGAACGGCGAGCGCCAGCGCAAGGGCCGAGGCCCCGACAAACTTGGAATAGGTCATGGAAGAATCTCCTGTGGGGTATCGAGCCGGGCCGGCGCGGCGGATTCCGGCCGGTCGGCAAGATTGGTGAGGTTGGGGATCAGGTCGGCCGCCCACTCGACGCCGCGATGGCGTAGCCAGCCGGCGAGGAAACTGGCGCGGCCGTGCTCGGCATGGATGCGCGCGATTTCGGTCTGGTCGGATTTGGAGGATGCGGCGCAGAGCGCGAGGCCGACTTCGGACAGGCCAAGCTCGAACAGGCGATTGCCCCTGCGGCTTTGGCAGTAATAATCCCGCTTGGGCGTGGCCCGTGCGAGGATTTCGATCTGCCTGTCATTGAGGCCGAAGCGGCGATAGATGGCCGTGATCTGCGGCTCGATGGCGCGCTCGTTCGGCAGCAGGAGCCGCGTCGGGCAGCTCTCGATAATCGCGGGCGCGATGTTGCTGCCGTCGATGTCGGACAGGCTTTGCGTGGCGAAGATAACCGATGCGTTTTTCTTGCGCAGCGTTTTCAGCCATTCGCGGAGCTGGCCGGCGAACCCCTCGTCGTCCAGCGCAAGCCAACCCTCGTCGATGATGAGCAGCGTCGGCCGCCCGTCGAGCCGGTCGCCGATGCGATGGAACAGATAGGCTAGCACGGCCGGAGCCGCGCCGGTCCCGACAAGGCCCTCGATCTCGAACGCCTGCACGTCCGCCGAGCCGAGATGTTCGGCTTCGGCGTCGAGTAGCCGGCCATAGGCCCCGCCGACGCAGAACGGGCGGAGCGCCTGTTTCAGATCGTTGGATTGCAGCAGGACCGCAAGGCCGGTGATCGTGCGTTCTTCGACCGGCGCGGAGGCGAGCGAAGTCAGCGCCGTCCAAAGATACTCTTTGACCTCGGGCGTGATGGCGATGCCTTCGCGCATGAGGATGGCGGCAATCCAGTCCGCCGCCCATGCGCGTTCATAGGTGTCGTGGATGCGGGCAAGTGGCTGGAGCGAAACGGACGCCTCGTCCCCTTCCGTGAGGCCACCGCCCAAATCGTGCCAATCCCCGCCCATGGCGAGCGCGGCGGCGCGGATGCTGCCGCCGAAGTCGAAGGCGAAGACTTGGCTGGCCGCATAGCGCCGGAACTGCAAGGCCATGAGGGCGAGCAGCACGCTCTTGCCCGCGCCCGTGGGGCCGACGACTAAGGTATGGCCTACATCGCCGACATGGAGACTTAGCCGGAACGGGGTGGAGCCTTCGGTCCTAGCGTAAAGCAATGGAGCGTCGCCGAAATGCTCGTCCCGTTCCGGCCCCGCCCACACCGCTGAAAGCGGGATCATGTGGGCGAGATTCAAAGTGCTGAGAGGCGGCTGGCGGACATTCGCGTAGGCGTGTCCGGGCAGGCTGCCGAGCCATGCGTCAACCGCGTTGACGCTCTCGGGCATGGCGGTGAAGTCGCGGCCCTGAACGATCTTCTCGACCAGGCGCAGCTTCTCATCGGCTATGCGCGGGTCGGCATCCCATACGGTGACGGTGGCCGTGACATAGGCCATGCCCGCCACGTCCGCCCCAAGCTCCTGCAAGGCTATGTCGGCGTCGAGCGCCTTGTTGGCCGCGTCGGTGTCCACAAGGGCGCTGGCCTCGTTGGTCATCACCTCTTTCAGAATCGCGGCGATGGACTTGCGCTTGGCGAACCATTGCCGCCTGATCTTGGTGAGCAGCCGCGTTGCGTCGGTCTTGTCGAGCAGGATCGCCCGCGTGCTCCACCTGTAGGGGAACGGCAGGCGGTTCATTTCGTCGAGCAGGCCCGGCGTCGTCGCGGTCGGGAATCCCACGATGGTCAGCACGCGCAGATGCGCGTCGCCAAGGCGCGGCTCCAGCCCGCCGGTCAACGGCTGGTCGGCGAGCAGCGCATCGAGGTGCATGGGCACCTCGGGCACGCGCACGCGATGGCGGTTGGTCGAGATGGTGGAATGGAGATAGGTCAGCGTCGCGCCATCATCCATCCAACGGCACTCGGGCATGAAGCCGTCGAGCAAGGCCAGCACGCGGTCGGTGCGGTCGATGAAGCCGCGCAGCAGTTCCCACGGGTCCACGCCGGTTTTCTCCCGACCCTCGTAGAGCCATGTTTCGGCGCGGGCGGTTTCTTCGGCCGGGGGCAGCCAGAGGAAGGTGAGGAAGTAGCCGGACACGAAATGCGCGCCCGCTTCCTCGAAACCGGCTTTCCGCTCGGCATCGACCAGCGCCGATGCGGGATCGGGAAAGGTGCTGTCGGGATAGGTCGCGGCTTCGCTGCGCTGCGCCTCGACGAAGATGCTCCAGCCGGAGCCGAGACGGCGCACGGCGTTGTTGATGCGGCCGGCGACGGCGACCAGCTCGGCAGCGACGGCGGAATCCAGATCGGGACCGCGAAACTTCGCGGTGCGCTGGAACGAGCCGTCCTTGTTCAAGACGACGCCGGAGCCGACCAGCGCGGCCCACGGCAGATAGTCGGCGAGCCGGGTGGCGGTGCGGCGGTATTCGGCAAGGTTCATCATGGCCGCGCCCTCACACCGACAGAAAGGCCGGGATGCGGAGATGCCGCCGACCGACCTCGACAAATTGCGGATCGCGCTTCGCCGCCCACACGGCCGCGAAATGGCCGATTGCCCAAATGGCGATACCGACCAGCCAGAGGCGCAAGCCGAGGCCCACGGCCCCGGCAAGCGTCCCGTTCATAATGGCAATGCTTCTCGGTGCGCCGCCAAGCAGGATATGCTCGGTCAACGCCCGGTGGACCGGGATCGAGAATCCCGGCACCGCGTCGAGTTGTTCGAGTCCGCCCGCCATCAAACGAGCGCCCCGCCGCCGAAGGAGAAGAAAGACAGGAAGAAGCTCGATGCGGCGAACGCGATGGACAGGCCGAAAACGATCTGGATCAGGCGACGGAAGCCGCCGCTGGTATCGCCGAACGCGAGGGTCAGGCCCGTCACGATGATGATGATGACGGCGATGATCTTGGCGACCGGCCCCTCGATGGACTGGAGGATTTGCTGCAAGGGCTGTTCCCATGGCATCGACGAACCGGACGCATGGGCGGCCGGGGCGAGCATGAGGCTGATGGCAAGGGTGGATGCGGCGGTCGCGGCGAAACGATAGCCGCGCGAAATCGTGCGGATCATGAAGATTCTCCTGTGCTGGTTTGGATTGCAGGGGTGATGCGGTAGTCGCCGTCCGGCCCCAGCCCCTCGACGCGGGCAAGCTCGGCCAACCGGCGCGCAGAACCGCGCCCGGAAAGGACGGCAACAAGGTCGATAGTTTCGGCGATCAGCGCGCGCGGGACCGTGACGACAGCCTCTTGGATGAGCTGTTCAAGGCGGCGTAGCGCGCCGATGCCGGTGCCGGCGTGAATAGTGCCGATCCCTCCGGGGTGCCCCGTGCCCCATGCTTTCAGAAGGTCGAGGGCTTCCGACCCGCGCACCTCCCCAATCGGGATGCGGTCGGGGCGCAGGCGCAGCGAGGAACGGACCAGATCGGAAAGCGTCGCCACGCCGTCTTTCGTCCGCATGGCGACCAAATTGGGCGCGGCGCATTGCAGCTCGCGCGTGTCTTCAATGATGACGACACGATCCTGCGTCTTCGCCACCTCGGCGAGCAGCGCGTTGGTCAGGGTGGTTTTGCCGGTGCTGGTGCCGCCCGCGACAAGGATGTTGGCGCGGGTTGCGACGGCTTCACGCAGCGTTTCCGCCTGATCGGCGGACATGATGCCGGCGGCCACATAGTCGTCGAGCGTGAACACCGCGACGGCGGGCTTGCGGATGGCGAAGGTCGGGGCGGCGACCACGGGCGGCAAAAGGCCCTCGAACCTCTCGCCGCTCTCCGGCAGTTCGGCCGAGACGCGCGGGCTGCGGGCATGAACCTCCGCGCCGACATGATGCGCAACCAACCGCACGATGCGTTCGCCATCGGCGGCAGACAGCCGTTCGCCCGTGTCGGAAAGCCCTTCGGACAGCCGATCCACCCAAAGGCGGCCATCCGGGTTCAACATCACCTCGACCACGGCCGGGTCTTCGAGCAACCGGGCAATGGCGGGGCCGAGCGCGGTGCGCAACATGCGCGCGCCGCGCTGGATAGCTTCCTGTCTGTGGTGGTTGGTGGTCATGTCGGCCCCGGCTTCTGGCAGGGACGCAACAGGCGGTCCCCGGACGGGGTCGATTAAGAAAGCCCGGAATTGGGCCGGTTCAACAAGTATTTAAGTCCGTGCGGCGCGATGCGGTGATATGCGGAAAATAGGATAGGCCGGGGATTCAGGAACGGTCGCCATCGCCCTCGGCTGGCTCCTGCGAAGGAAGGTCGTCCAGCGAATCGACGTCGCGCGACAGCTCTTTGAGGAACCTGTCTCCGGTCGCAAGACGCCGGCCGAGCATCTGCATGAAGCCCTCGAACCGCTCGACACCCTTGGCGCGCGCCGAGGCTTGCGCCGTATCTGACAGGGGCGGCGTTCTGGTCATCCAGAAATGGATGAACAGCGCGACCGTCTCGCCGAGAACGGCGAGATCTTCGTCGAGCGTGTCGATCTGGCGCCCGATCCTGTCCAGGCGGCGCGACATGGCCGCCTCCAGCCGATCCCCCGCATCGCCGGACAGGAAAGAGGCGACAGCCGCCTCGACGATGGCGGATTTCGACACATGCCGGCGAAGCGCCAGCATCTCGACCTGTTTCAGCAATTCGGGGTCGAAATAAACATTCATGCGGGTGCGTGTGGTCATGGGCGGTCCTTCAAAGCTCAATGCCGTCATCGGGGTTCATGGCGACCTGCCGCGCCACCATCCGCATGCGCTGGCGCATGGCGCGGGCCTTGGTCGCGTCCACGTCCGGCTCGTCGTCCAGAATGTCGAACTCCTGTGAGGGCGATGGTGGCGGCGGAACGATTTCCTCGTGCTCGGGCAATTCCGGCTCGCGGCGGATACCGGCATTGGCCGGGTCGCCCCCGGCTTCGGCGGCCGCGGTCGTGGAAGCAGCCGGGGGCGCTATCACGCGGCTCGTCCAGTCGTCGGATGACGGGTTCGCGGCGGGGCCGGCTGCCGGATCGGGCGGGGTCAGGATGCGTTCCATAAACCGCGCATCCTCGAAATAGCGCGCCTTGATGGCCCGGATCGGCGGCGTTCCGGCGACCATGACGATTTCGTCCGTAGGTGGAAGCTGCATGATTTCACCGGGCGTGAGCAGCGGCCGGGCGGTCTCCTGCCGCGACACCATGAGATGCCCGAGCCACGGGGCCAGTCTGTGCCCAGCATAGTTGGTGGAATCGCGCAGTTCGGTCGCGGTGCCGAGCGCGTCCGAAACGCGCTTGGCCGTGCGTTCGTCGTTCGTAGCAAAGCTGACGCGGACGTGGCAGTTGTCGAGGATCGAATTGTTCTGGCCGTAAGCCCGCTCGATCTGGTTGAGGCTCTGCGCGATCAGGAAGGACTTGAGGCCATAGCCCGCCATGAAGGCCAAGGCGGACTCGAAAAAATCCAGACGGCCGAGGGCCGGAAACTCGTCCAGCATGAGCAGCAGCCGATGGCGCGTGCCGGAACTGGTCAATTCCTCGGTCAACCGTCTGCCGATCTGGTTCAAGACGAGCCGGATGAGCGGCTTGGTGCGGTTTATGTCGGATGGCGGCACGACAAGGTAGAGCGTGACCGGCTGGCGGCTGCCGACCAGATCGGCAATGCGCCAGTCGCATCTTGCCGTCACCCGCGCCACCACGGGATCGCGGTAGAGGCCGAGAAACGACATGGCGGTGCTCAATACGCCCGACCGTTCGTTCTCGGACTTGTTCAACAGCTCGCGGGCAGACGACGCGATGACGGGATGAACGCCCGCTGCGCCGAGATGCGGCGTGTCCATCATCGCGCGCAAGGTGGACTCGACCGGACGGCGCGGGTCGGACAGGAAGTTGGCGACGCCCGCCAAGGTCTTGTCCTTCTCCGCATAGAGAACATGCAGGATCGCGCCGACCAGCAAGCTATGGCTAGTCTTTTCCCAATGATTGCGCTTGTCGAGACTGCCTTCGGGATCGACCAGAATATCCGCGATATTCTGCACGTCGCGGACTTCCCATTCCCCTTGCCGGACCTCCAGCAGCGGATTGTAGGCGGACGATCTGGCGTTGGTCGGATCGAACAGCAGCACCCGGCCATGCTTCGCGCGGAAGCCCGCCGTCAGCGTCCAGTTTTCCCCTTTTATGTCGTGGACGATGGCGGACGCCGGCCATGTCAGCAGCGTCGGCACCACCAGCCCGACACCTTTGCCGCTGCGCGTCGGGGCGAAGCATAGGACATGCTCCGGGCCGTCGTGCCTCAGATAGTCCCTATCGTATCGGCCGAGCACCACCCCATCCGGCCCGAGCAATCCGGCCGCGCGGATTTCCCGATCCTCGGCCCATCGCGCCGACCCGTAGGTGGCGACGTTCTTTGCCTCCCGCGCCCGGATGATCGACATGAGGATGGCGGCGCCGATGGCAATGAAACCGCCGGACGCGGCAATGATCGCACCTTCGATGAAGATTGCGGGCGCATAGGCGTCGAATGAAAACCACCACCAGAAGAAGGCCGGCGGGTAATAGACCGGCAGGTCCGCCAGCTCGAACCATGGTGCTCCAAGCTGGGGCTGAAAGCCGAGGCGGAACGCTACCCATTGCGTCGCCGCCCACGTCATCACCAGAACGATGGTGAAGACAACAGCGATTTGACCCCAAAGAATTCGGCCTCCGCGCATACGGCTCCTGCCTGCGATAAGGGACGGAGCCGATCAGAGAATAGGCAAATCCACGACAGGCAACAGGAAAACAGATACGGGAGGACTGGCGGATACTATCGGCGGAAAATAGGACGGGTTGCATCTGCGCTAACGGCAACATGATTACCGTCGCGCAGCCGGTAGGCGAACCTTGATTGGTGGTCCATTTTCGCGGCAAGACTGAGAAGATTCTTGAGCGCCACATTGCGGTTAGACGGCACCCAAACAGCGGTGAAGACAACCGGCTCAGGTTCATCGGCGAAGGGTAAGAACACGATGCCGGTCGTCGGCAGAAACGACGTTGCAGCACCGGCGATGGTGACACCGAAACCTTGCCCAACCAATGATAGCAGAGTGCTCCGTCCCACGTCGAAGCGCCGAATTGACGGCGCGGGCCAGCAACCCGCAAGGCGCAGCGCAATATGATCGTGGACCTGGGGGCCGGTCCCGCCATAGCCAGCAAGGAATGTTTCTCCCGTCAGATCAGCCCAGATCACGTCCCTCTGTTTAGCGAGATGATGCCCCTCAGGTAGCACAGCCATCAGCGGCTCGGTCCAGATCGGGAGTGTATGACAGTCGGGAAGCTCGGGAACACCTGCCACGAATGCCATATCCAGTTGACCAGCGCGAAGCTTCATAACCGCTTCACGAGCCGTGCTCTCGATGATCTCAAGATCAATGCACGGATAGTCTTTGCGGTATTGCCAAATCAGTCTGGCGAGAAAGCTTCGCGGTATCAAAGCGTGAATGGCCATGCGTAAGCGGCCGCATTCTCCCAATGCTGCCATACCAGCAGTCTTCACAGCATGGTCTAGTTGGTCGACGCCTATAGAGACTCGCTCCACAAACAAGCGTCCAGCCTCTGTGAGCCGAACACCTCGCGTGTTGCGCTCGAACAGGAGCACACCAAGATCTTCCTCTAATGTCCTGATCCGCGCACTAACGCTAGATTGGGTTGTGCCGAGCGCTTGGGCGGCACGATAAAAGCTCAGATGTTCGGCAACTGCGAGCGTCTGGATCAACGACGCCAAGGGGATGCGCGTGCCAAGCAAGGTCCCGCAAATCTGCCTGGGAGACGCGCTGGCTGATTTTCCTCGGGACCTCGACCTCCGCCGCATGTGCCACCACGACTACAGCTTTCTGACGAGCGTCAGTCCGTCCCTCCATGGCATAAGGACCATCTCCACAGAGGCCTGAGCATGGATCGTTTCGTTCAGGGCACGGACCGCATCGGTAGCAGGGCCTACATAGTCTGGGTCGGTAGCGAGCGGGCCGGTTACCACTCGACCGTGGATGAGCGTATCATCTACGACTATCACTCCCCCCGAGCGCACGAGCCGCAGCGCTTTCTCATAGTAAGCGGGATATCCTGGCTTATCGGCATCGATCACAATAAGATCGAATGAGCCCTCACCCCGAAGCCGGATGAGATCGTCCAAGCTTTTTGCAGCGTCCCCAATGATAGCTTCGATACGGTCGGCAACATTCGCCTGTTCCCAGAACGTACGTGCCAAACCGACGTACTCTTCCGATATATCCAGCGTGGTCAGCTTGCCTCCCTCTGGCAAGGAAAGCGCCATCGCAAGCGCACTGTAGCCCGTGAAAGTCCCTATCTCCAGAACCCGTCGAGCTGAGAGCAGGCCGATCAACATCTGGAGGAACGCAGCCTGCTCAGGGGCAACTTGCATCATGGCCATTTGCCCACGAGTCTGAGCCTCGTTGCGGCAAGCAGCAAGCGCCGGATGATCGCGATATGCGACTCGGTCGATATATTTCTCGATGTCGTCGGTCATAGGGATGTTGATACGTATCATCGGCATATTCCAAGTTTCGTGCTATCAGGTGGCCGGAGCGTCGGTACGGAGCGGCAGCGCTTGTTGACGCACGTACCTCCAGTCCGAGGTATATTTATTGAACAGAGATTCAGAAAATGCAAGAGGCGTACGAGGACGCCCACGCAAAGCCAGTGATGAAGAGCTGCTTAAGGCGGCCTACCGGGCGTTGGGCGAGGTCGGCCCCCAACAGTTGACGCTTGGACACGCCGCTCGTCAGGCCAAGGTGTCTCCAGCGACGCTGGTGAATCGCTTCGGCAGCCGGGAAACCTTGTTGTTCAAGGTATCGGAGATGGTCACTGTCGAGACAGAAGAACGAAGCAGCCGGAAGTTTTCCTCACAAGCTGCACTTGATGATCTATTCGAACTCGTAGGGCAGGTCAGCGATGTAGCGACATCGGCATCCACACTCGCCAATTATGTATCATTCCTGCAGATGGAGCTAGCGTCCCCGGCTATGCGAGTGTCTGTTGAGCGAAGGCTGATTGCGCTGGGATCGGGACTTAAGGCTAGACTCGAAGCGGCTATACAGAACAATGAAATGATCGATACCGATATCGACAATCTTGTTGAACTGATTTTGGCGGTCATTACCGGCACCCAAATTGGGTGGCTACTGAAAGCAGATGAATCCCTGCCGGAGCAGGTCGCAGAGAATATCCGCAGGCTATTGCAACCGTACCGAAGGCCGCCCGCATCGGGTAAACTGAAAGTTTAGGGTTGGAACCCTGGGGCTTGAGCTGGTCGCCGGCGCGTTCGATGTCGCCACGGATAAGGTGATTCGTGTTAGCTGCCTTCGCTTATCCTGTCCCCCATGATCGGGGGCAGGACCGCGGCTGGGATCAACCTTCCGCGAAAGCTTACGGACAGGTGTATTCGCCCGTATGAACCCAAAATGTCACGGGACGATCAAACTAGAGATGGCAACAGTAGGAAAATGAACAAAAGGGCCGCAAAGCATAGCGAATGCAAAATTCGAAATTTTTTGAAGGCTCTGCCCATCTCTGACGGAGCGGTAGCGGTCAGGGTGATGTCACATGCCGATGCAGAAGCATACGCTTCTGGAACTGATGATGCGCTGGTCAGGCGCTTTGCTCACTTGCCCTTGGAAAAGTACACGCCACAGGTTGTGCATGATCTCATCAAAGGTGCGATAGCAGACGGATTGCGCGATGGGACCCTCGCGGTTCTGACGATCTCGGATGCAAGTTCGGATTCGTTTCTCGGAAGTCTGGTGTTTTTTGACGTTACATCTGACGATGCGGAGATCGGCTATTGGGTTGCTCCCGAGCATCGGGGGCGAAGAGTTTCGGGCCGAGCACTTATGCTCGCTATGGAAATTGGCCGCAAACTGGGGCTGAAAAAGCTTCGTGCTCGCACGGTTCAGAACAACCCTGCCTCCAGCAAGGTCCTCTTAGGCGTGGGATTTGAACAAGTAGGAAATCCTCTGCCGCAGGTTGCTCCGTCTGGCAAAACCGAAATGAGCGTGAATTATCTGGTTGAGTTATGAGCGAGGCATTTAGATACTTAGCTCGTTCTGTCGGCCTATTTTCCATGACGCTGACCCGCCCTGCACAATGCCCGTCACCTCGCGGCCGAGTTGACGGTCAATAGCGGGCCGCCAAGGGACAAGGGTGAACTCGTGGCTCTTTTCCACGATAGCGAACTTGCCGCTCGTTAACTGGGCAGTCCCGGTGAACCTGCCGCTAACGCTCTCGCCGTCCGTGGCGGCGCGGAACGGCAGACCCTTGCCCTCGGCCATCTCCGCGCCGATGCGGGCAATTTCCCGCTCGCGCAGCGTGGCGAGAAGACTGCGCCGATAGAAGATTCGACCATCCCGGCTGCGCGTGGCGTCGCGCTGTTCGATATGATGCTCGCGGCGCTGGTCCATCGCCTCGCGGACCTGCTGGCCGAAACCGGCCGGGGCAAGATCCGATGCGTCGGCAGATAGTAGGCGCCGATCAAGCCAGGTCGCACCATCCGCGCCGATCTGCTTTTCAAGGTTGAAAACCGACAGGACGCGGAGGCTGGCCTGCCGGTTGCGCCCGGCATCATAAGCGGCGGCGCGGCTCTCGAAGTCGTCGGGGATGCGCCAATGGTCGGCGTCGATCCGCTCGACGATCCCGGCGCGGCGCAACGCCTCCAGCCGGCGGACATGGGCATCGACATATTCCTCGTATTCGCCGCCTAGAACACGGCTCTCGAACTTCGCCTGCTCCAGATGGCGGCTCGGCCGATAGACGCCCTCCTCTGCGATGGCGGCGATGCTTCGGTCGGATGGCCGCTGCCCGGTGTCGGCCGGGCCAACTTCGACAATGCTGCCGATCCGTGCATCCTCGACGCGGGCCGGGTCGATGCCAGCGACATGATGCGTCCGTCCGTCGATTCCATCCACCACAAGAGTCAGGTTTTCCCCCAGCTCGTCGGACAGGTATTTATCGACGACGCGGCCGACGATGGGCGTCTCGGGCGGCCCGTCATGGATATGGAAGGTGAGCGGATCGCGCTCCATGCCATCGACCTTCAGCGCCTTGTGCATGTTGCGGATGATGTCGCCGCGCTCGCCCATCTCGCGCAAGGTCGGCTCCATGCGCTCGCTCAACTCCCACACGCCCGGCGCGTGCTCGGTCGCAAGCCCCATCATCTCCAGTTTGGCGAGGCGGCGCAGGCGCAGTGCGCGATTGAACTGGCGGCGCGATTCGTCCGGCTCATGGCGCAGGTCGAGGAACCTGTCGTCGGCTTCCTCGGTCATCGCCCGGTCGATCCGGGTGAAACGGTCCTGGTCAATCTCGGCCGACAGCTTGCGGGTCTGCTCGATCTCGGTCACTTGCCCCAGCTCGAGCGTGGTCAACTCGCTCGCCCGCTCGCGGATGCCGTTGGCGAGATAATCGCCATTGATGACAAGGTTCTCGCCGAGGTCGTCCTTGCCGCGGACGATGACATGCACATGGGGATGGCCCGTATTGTAGTGGTTGACGGCCACCCAATCGAGTTTCGTGCCAAGGTCGGCCTCGATCTGGCTCATGAGGTCGCGCGTGTGTGCGGTCAGGTCCACGAGGTCGGCGCCATCCTCCGGCGAGATGATGAACCGGAACTGGTGGCAATCCTCCTTGCCGCGCTCGACGAAGGCATCGCCATCGGCGCGGTCCTCGGTCGCCGAATAGAGCTGGCCGCACTCGCCGTCGCGGGATGTTCCGTCACGCTGGATATAGCGAAGATGGGCGGCCGATCTGCCGTTTCTGCCGGCTTCCTTGACGTAGCGAGTCTTGACGACGACGCGGCGCATTCCGGGCGCGCTATGACGCCAGCCGCCCGACAAGGTGCGGGCGCGAACGAAGGCCGCGCCACGACCACGCCGAACGCCCGGTCCCTTGGCAGCACGAGAACCCTTGCCGCCCTTCGCGGCCGTGCGGGATTCCAGACGCGGCGCGTATTTGGGATTGGCGGTTCTGTGCTGGCGGGCAAGCTTCTTGGCCTGGGTGAAAAAACTCCTGGTCCTGCCCGCCTTCGGCGTGTCGGATCGGACGCGTCCGGGCTTCGGACGGAAGCGGTTTTCGTCGTCGGCGCTCACGGGCGCGACTCCGGCCAAAATCGCGGAAAATCGGGCAATATGCGGCCATGGTGCCGGTCAAAACCCTGCAAAGCCAAGACTTTGCGCCAGATCGCGGCACGCGGGGTCCGAAAACAGGGTGCCGCTCGCGGCTCCGCTAAACAGTGTGCAGACAACGATAATTTCCAGAACTGGCCCCACATGGTGCCATGTTCCTTTATCTTGCCCTCGTAAAATTCCGCCCTTTCCGCCCCTCCGGCCCTCATGATCCCGCTCCCTCCGCTGGCCGTTCCTGCACACCGCCAGGCGCGGCGCGCGCCGCCGGCTCGCCCGGCAAAGCGAATTTGAGACGCCATGTGCGCCACGCTTCCGCGACCGCGCCGGTGCCGGGGAACAGGTCGTCGAGCGTGTCGTCGGGACGCGCGGCGACCATCTCGAAAGCCCAATGGCAGACCGCTTCGGGCTTCGCGCCGGTAAGGCCGCGGCGCAACGTGATGCTTTCCTGAATCCAGTCCCGCATCACCAGCCGCTTGCTGACAACGGGCTTTCGCGCTGCCTTCACGATGACCGGCTCCCACGCGAAAGCGACGGGAATGTTGCGTTTGAACGCGGCAAATCCCTTCACCCAGGCCATCCACCGCGCGCCCGTTCGTTCGATTAGCGGGGCGAGCGTTGCGATGGAGCGCGGTGTCGCGGCGGCGTGTAAAATCCAGCCGTCATAGTCGCGCTCCAGCCGCTCGATCAGGCGCGCATGATCGACCTCGCCGGCGTAGTCGGGATGGTCGCGGTAGAGGTGCGCGCAGCCGATATAGGGCGGGTCGGCATAGGCGATCTTCATGGGCGATCCCGCTCCGAGACGGACGCGAACAGGTCGCCGGATTGCGCGTCGGGCGACGGCGTGACGGTCGCCCGGCTGCCGTCCGGGCGCATGACGAACAACGGAGCTTCGCGCCAATCCGGCGGCGGCGCCGGCTGCAGGGACGGCGCATCCGATGGAGCCGCGCCGCCAAGGATCGGGGCGAGCGCGGCGACATAGGCGCGGGTTTCGGCGGGAAGCGGTCGGCCTGTCGCGCGGTGTTCGTCGTAACGACCGGGACCGGCGTTGTAGGCCGCGAGCATCGCCCCGACATTGCCGTAGCGGTCGAACATCTCGCGCAGGTAAGCCGTCCCCGCCATGATGTTGTCGCGCGGCTCGTAGGGATCGCGGCCGAGGCCATGGCGAACGCGCAGGCCCGCCCATGTGTCGGGCATCACCTGCATCAATCCCATTGCCCCGGCAGACGAAACCGCGCGCACGTCGCCCGCGCTTTCGGCGCGCAGCACGGCGACAATCCAATGCTCCGGGATGCCGAACCATTGCGACGCTTCGGCGATGTGCGCCGCATGAGGATGGGCGGCGGCCCGGCGTTCGACCGGCGCGGATTGCGCGACCGCGACGCCCGATCCGGCGCAGACGGAAAGCACCCCGGCGAGCAACAGGACGGCAAAACGCCATGCCGCCCTGTCTCCGCTATGGCTCCAGCCTGCCAGCGTCCTCGCTGCGGTCAAGGGCAAGGCGCAAGCGCCGGCCGGGGGCCGCCCCTGACCTTCGCTGCGGGCGCCGGCCGTCCTGCGCCCGAGCGGGACGAAGGGATGAGACGGATTTCCCGCGAACAAAGGGATGACCGGAACGCGCACCGATCAGCCCCGATCCTCGCGCGCCTTCGGCCGCTTCCATGCGAGCCGGAAGGTGCGTCCCTCGTCATCTGCCTGGAACAGCGCCGGACGAAACAGCGCGGGGAAAAGCGGGCTGTCGATCTCCAGCGCGATGTAGTCGCCAGCGCGTTCGCCGACACGTTTCCACGCCCCGCCGATCTCGGGGCCGCCCTCGTCGTCGAGCTGGATGCGATAGGCCGGCGTGTTCTCGCCGTCGCCCGGCTCCATGGCGACAAGAACGATTGCCTCGTCGATGCCGAACAGCCGGACGCGGCCGGCATAGCCGTTGGCGGTGGGCTCAAAGATATTGGCGGGCATGGTCAGTCTCCTTCTGGTTGGGGGAAATCAGTGGTCGGTGCGCGCCACTCGAAGCGGCCGACGCCTTCCTCATCGGTCCAGAGCGGAACCGCCCGGCCGATGACGGAAGCTGCGGGGATGGGTCCGAAGTAACGGCCGTCCAGGCTGTCGCGGACCTCCCAATTCATGAGGAAGATTTCGCCGGGGGCGATGACGCGGCAGCCCTGCCAGATGGGCAGTTCCCGCCCGATCCGGTCGCGGTCGAGCGCGTCGCCCATCTCGATCCCGTCAACCGTGATCGTGCGGCCGGTGCGGCAAACCCGCTGCCCCGGTAGGCCGAGGACGCGCTTCAACAGCGGAACGCAGCGCCCAACATAGCCGCGCCTGACCATGAAGGCGGCGAGCGGTTCGGGCGGCTCGACTGCGACCAGCTCCGACACGTCGAGCGCATCGGCTGGCTCAACCGTGTAGAAACCGACCGGCGCGCTGGCGGTGGCGTTCCAGATAAGCCTCAATGGCGTCTCGACGGCGCTTGCGGCTGCGATGCCGATTGCGGCCAGCGCCGTGACCGCGAGATAGCGGCGGCGCGTCATGGGTCGATCCTCCTGCGTCCGATCCATGCCGCATGGCGTTCGGGCGTGTAAGTGCTCGGCTCCAGATTGGCGGTCAGGCGGTTATGCGCGTGACGCCAGTAGTCCGGCGATGTGTCGGCGGGGTCGAGGCCCAGGGCCTCCACGGCCTCGATCACGGCAAGGGCGCGCTGCACCTTCGGCCAGCCGTCGAGCCGCAAGAGGATGTCGCCGCCGGGGCGCACGAAGGGCAATGTCTGGAACGGCTCGCCGCGCCCGATAGCCCGCACGATGTCAATGCGGGAAACGACCGTGCCATGCTCGCCGCTCGCCCATCGCACGAAGGCGAAGATGCTCTCCGGCGCGAAGCCGACGACGCTGCGGCGGCGGTCGATGATCTGCTCATAGCTCTTGCGGCCGAAGCGTATCCAATGCTCGATCTTGCGTTTCTCAAACGTGAGTTGGACCAGGGTTGTGAAGGGCGCGGGGCCGTCTGGCAGTGGACGGCCGTGCGCGCTGCGATGAGCGCGGCGGGTCATGGTTCGTCTCCGGGAATGGGGTGAGGGTCGCGGGCAAGCACCGCGTCGAGCGCGGCTTCGGTGCGAAGAATCGCGCGGCCGATGGCTTCGGGGATTTGCGGAAGAACGGCGTCGCCAAACGCCTCGACAATCAGGCTGGCCGCAGAAGTCCCTTTGCGACTGCCGAGTGCAATGCGCGTGTCAGCCACCCAGGTGGAAAGCCCATCATCCAGCCGTAGGTGATGGGCAAGGCCGCCGTTCCAGTCAGCCCACGGCTCCTCAACATCGCCGCCAGCGCCCGCGCTCCTGCCCATTTGTCTGGGGCGCGATCCGTCATCGCGCCATCCATCACCGCGTCCATCGTCGGGGATTTCCTGCGGTCGTAGGCCGGACTCCAGCCGTCCATGCGGCTGTCCCGCTTTGTCGGGGTCGGCAGGGTTTCCGCCGCGTGGCGCAACAGGTTCGGCGTGTCGATCTGCGCCTTCACCCCGTTTGCCCGGCGTCCCGTCTCGATCTCCTGCGCGCTCAATCTGCGCCCGCCGTTCGGCTTCACCGGAGTCGGCATCATGCCATGGGGCATATCCGGCCTGTCGAAATGCAGCACCTCGCTCATGGTCGGCGTCCGGTCGAAATCGTCCTGGTCCGATGTCATCCGGCCCTTGAGCTTGCGCAGGATGCTCCCCCGCGGCGCTGCGTTCGCTGTCGGCGTTCCCATCATCCCAGCATGGCGGCTGGCATGACCCTGCAACTGGCTCAACACGTCGCCCCGGCCACCGCGATCCGCATCTGACTTCCTCGGTGTCGCCAGGATCATCCGTAGCGGATATGTCAAACCCGCGCCGCCGCCCGCTCCATTCATCATGCCATCCGTCGCCATTGGCGTCGGTAGCGGTCGATTGCGGAACAGGCTGTAGAGGCCCGATTCCTTCATCGCCCTGCGCGCGCCCGATCCACCCTCCAGGCGGACGCCACCCTGCTGGGATTGCGATACGGGTGTCGGCAAGCTGGCCGGGGTCGTAGCCGATAAGCCATGATCGCTTGCGGACATGGTTGGCGCCAACGCTGTCAGCACCCACCACGCACGGTTCGACGGCGTAGCCGAACGCTTCCAGTTCAGCGAGCAGCCGGTCAGCGCCGCGAGTTCTGAGATTAGGGCTGTTCTCAAAAGCGAACCAGCGAGGGCGGCAATCTCCGACAAGCCGGACGGCTTCGAGGTAGAGGCCCGACCGCTCGCCGTCGATCCCTTTGCCCTTGGTGTTGGCGCTGCTGATGTCCTGGCAGGGCGGGCTGCCGACGATGATGTCGGGCAGGATTCCAAGGTCGGAAACAAGGTGAGCTGCCGTGAGTCCGCGCACGTCCTCGTAGAGTCTGACATGGGGATTGTTCTCTGCATAAAGGATGCGCCGCCATTCGACGATTTCGCAGGCGGCGATGGTGACGAAGCCGGCGCGGTGCAGGCCGAGCGACCAGCCGCCCGCGGCGGCGCTGAACAGGTCGAGTGCGCGCATCATGGCGCACCTCGCGGCACGGCGCCGGCACCATAGGTCGCCCGCGCGTGCGTCAAAGAAGAAGAGTTAGATTCTTTGTTAGATTCTTCTATAGAGTCTGGCGAACGATTTGCGCCTGATGTCCCGATATTGCGTGCGCCTGATGTCCCGATAGGATTCACATGGTTATCAACAGGCACTGTGGATAGTTTTTCGGGAAGGAAACGCAGCAGCTCCTGCCCGTTCTCCCATTCGATCTGGAGCAGGTAGCCGGGCAGCGACTGGCGGGCAGCGATCCGCCGGAGGTCGAGCGCGAAGTCGGACGGCCGGGCGAGGCTGCCGGACTTCTGGTGAAGGTGAGCGACCTCGAAGGACCAGCCTTCCGGCTGGCGGCCGGCGTGCTTGCGCGCGACGCGGTAAAGCCAGCGCTCGATGCCACCCTTCAGCCGGAAATAGGCCGGATCAATCGCCAGCACGAGCGAGCGATCAATGACGCTGTTGTAAAACCATTCGGGCAGGACAAATTCCATGCCCTCGACGCGGCCGGCGCGCGTGGTCATTTCCTCCCATTCGTTGATCCAAGAAAATTGCCGCCGCCGCCAATGCGCGCCGTTGCGGATCGTGGTGGCGATGACAGTGGATTGCAGCCGTGCGAGTGCCGCCTTGAGCAGAAGATAGTCCCGGTTGCCCGTCGCCCGCCCGATGGCGCGCAGAAGCTGGTAGGGCATGAAGCGAAAGAAGCGCGACGTGATGAGGCCGTTGTTCTCGGCCGCGACGATCTGGCTCGCCGCCCATATCAGCACGTCGGCGTCCCAGATGGTTGCCATGCCGTGCTCGGGCATACCGAGGACTTGAACCTCGACATCGGCGGCTTTGTAGAGAATCGGCTTGGTGCGCGGCGATTTCGCCAGGGAGAAGAAAGGCCGCTCCATCAGGTCTCGCTGGTCGCGCGGTGCGGCGTCGCCGGTTGCGACCACGAAGGGGTGGAGGCGGCTGCGCTCGCTGGCGCTCTCCGGTCGGGCGGGGCTGTGATCGTTGTCCCGCAACATTCAGAGCCGATTCCGTTCGTCGGGCGTGAGCGGGTGCGGGGGAAAGACCGTGCCGGCGTCCTTGTCCCGCGTGCATTTGCGGGCGCCAGTTTCGGTCCAGGCTTCCAGATCGCGGATCGAATAGAGGACGCGGCCGCCAACCTTCCGATAAACCGGGCCGGTGCCATAGGTGCGATGCTTCTCAAGTGTTCGGCGCGAAAGGCCGAGGAAATACGCGGCCTCCTTGGTGCGCAGGAATCTCGGTGGCAGGTCCGCCAGCGGGTCGGGCATGGGATCACCTCAGGTTCGTCGGTCGATGCTGCTGTCAGCGGCGACAGCGGGCTGTGGCGAACCTTGGCGAGGAATCGGCGACCTGTAGCGGGCCGAATTTGTGTCTATACTTTCACGGCCCCCATTGCGGTCGTCTGCGATGGCGGGGCTATTCGTGTCGGCGCTTGACAGGATAGTGCAGCAGCAGACGGTAGCCGCCTTTCATCATGGCGAGGCCATGGGCGACCAGGCGGCGGGTCCTGTTGCGGCGCGGGTCGTTCTCCCAATCGGTCTTGTCGCCGCGAAAACCGAGCAGCACTTCGGCGATGGTGCGATGGCTCTCGCCATGCAGCTTTGCGTCAAGCGCGCGCAGAGAGAGGATATGAAACTGGCGCAGCTGCGAGGGCATGGTGCGGAAATCCGGGCCTGGCGCGCGCCCGTTCAGGGACCGCCACAAGCGCCGCGCCGCATGGGCACGCAGCTCGAGAAAGGAATCCATTGGCAGGGTGACGGCATAGAACGCCGCCGCATCGGGGACCGCCTCGGGAAGCCAGAACTGATGCGCGACGCCATCCACGCGCCAGAGTCCATGCCAGCCATCGTCCGCCCGTCGCAGATCGAGACCATCGAGGTGGGCGAGCGTGAAGCCCGGCGTCTCGGCGCTGGCCGGCTCCGGCGCTGGCGCCGGCGACAACATGACGGCCTGGGGCTGAAGGCTCGGAATCCAGAATTGGGATTGCCGGTCGGCGAGCGTTTCAGGATCGCAGGGGAAATCGCAACCCCCAGCGTCGTGCGAATGCATCGAGCCGGGAGCCTGTAGGGTTCTTCATTCGCGAAATTGCGCGGAAATCGTGATGATACTCGTCGTCGCGCCGCAGATATTCCCAAGCGAAACCGGCGGCAGGGATGGTCTTCGTATGTCTGTAATCCGCCGATGTACGCCAATCGATGCCCAACAGCATGGCGTCACCTCCCTATGTAGGGCGGCGTTTCGATTTCAGTACTACCGCCCCGATCACAAGCGTCAGCCATGGCCAGTGACGGAGGTAGCTATTCTTTCAAGATAACCGGATCGTATATACAATGAACGCATTGGATGTGTGCGCCGTCAAAGCCCCGTTCGCTTTGACTCGCGAGCCGGCCGTGCCGGCGAGCGCAATTTCCAACGCGGCCAGTGGGACATGCAGTAACAGCAGATCGGTCCAACTGATCTGGTAGATGCTTTCCATTGTTTTTGGCAGAGCACGGAGCCAAGCACAGGCTCCGGAACTCCTTCAACTCCCGCCTTAGCGTTCGGCTTATGGCTGCTTAAGCAAGCGCCAGGGTTCTTTGCTTCCAGCGCGGCGATAATAGAGGCGACGGCAACGGAACGTGTTCCAAGTTGCGATAAGCGGCTCAAAGCCATGCCACCAATCCGCTTCAATGTCGCCGCAACGGCCCTCGAACACCACGTTTTCCTTTGCGTCGCAAAGCCAGAACTCCATCGGCAGGGCGTCGGCCTGTTCCGGCGTGCCGCGGGTAGGAACGCCGTCCGCGTCCTCTCCCATGCCAAGGCAGTTTCCCCAATAGTCGGCGGTCACGATCCAGCGCATTGCAAAATCCTCTCTCGGTCCGTTGGGAAGGTGGGGCGGCTCATGCCGCCGCCCTTCCGTTCTGCTGCTGCATCCATGCAAGCCGTCTGCTGGCCGTCTCGTGGTGCCGGCTGTCCAGTTCGACGCCGATCCAGTTGCGGCCGAGCTGCTGCGCTGCCGCCAAGGTGGAACCACTGCCGCTGAACGGGTCCAGCACAATGTCGCCGGGCTTCGTGAACGCCTCGATGAGCGGCGTCAGGGCCTCGACGGGCTTTTGCGTTGGATGAAGCTTGTTGCCCGCATAGGGGAAGTCGATCACGTCCGGGATGGGGTTTTCGGGCAGACAAACATTGCCCTTCGCCAGCAAGTAAGCCTGCTCATGCTGATAGCGCAGGAACTTCGCCGATGACGCATAACGCTTGCGGAAAACGATATGCCCGACAACGCGGAAGCCTGCCGCCTTCCATGCGTCCATGAACAAATCGACCTTATTCCAGCCGTAGAAGCTGACGCAAAAACTACCATCCTTCAAAACGCGATGCATCTGATTGAAAGCGGGCCGCAGCCAGCGGGAGTTGTCGTCGTTCGCCACCTTCCTGCCGTTACGATCGCGATAGTTCACGAGATAGGGCGGATCGGTCAGAATGAAGTTCACTGATCCCCTGTCAAATGAGCGCATCGCCTGGATACAATCGGCATTGAAAATCACGTTGCGGGAGATGTCGGTGTTGCCGGTCATGTCGTTCTTCCTTTGGGTTTGGGGTTCAGAGAAGCGAAGCGCCGCTCCTGAACCCTTGCCCGTCGGCGAGACCGGGGTAGCAAGGTGCAAGGGAAGTCTTTGGCACCGTGGAATAAATGAGAGGGGACCCGCTTGCGGGGAGTGGGCCGTTTATGCCGCGAAAGGTCGGAGAGTTCTCTTGTGCCGCGCGAGGGCAGCGCCCTTAGTAATCTGGCCCGACGCGTAGCCTACCGTTCGTGCCGAACTGACCAACCTGGAGATGTGGTTGATATCAACGGAATATGCTTCAGTGGAGTTGACGAGCGAAAATAGACGACCTGACTTGCCCACAAAAGTCTTCGACAATGGATTATTCTACGGTCCACGCATCTTGACCGGAGGGAGGCTCAAAGCCTTGGATGTAGCGCTGTAGGAGATCGTCTGTAATTGGAAAGGCCGCATTAGCATCGCGACGGGAAGCTCTATTAACTAATCGCTCCCGCAGCACGTTCTCTGGAACTTTCAGAAACACAATTTGGCAATGGTGACCATTACGATGCACAAGCTCACGGTAGTCAGCTCGCGTTTGGGATTTCCAGAAACTGAAGTCGATTACCGCCTTTGTTCCTGTCTGCAGCATTTCAACGAGTTGCTCGCGCAGTATTTTCTCTGCCGAAGCCTGCAAGATGGGATATTCATCCTCAGGATAGTCGACACCAAAGCGACCATAGGTACGCCAAATTTCCTCATCTATAGATAGCCGTCGGCAGCCCATGCCCTCTAATGCTTGGGCGAAGGTTGTCTTCCCTGATCCTGCTATCCCGCACATCATGAAGACGATGCGAGGATGAGTACGCAGGAGCGAGCACGCGCGATCAAGTGCTTGCTGAACGCCCAAGATTTCCCCGTCTTCACCGGCGCTGATCAACCTTCCAACTCCAAGCGTCACGAGGCGACTATGCCTGCAACAGTCATCGCGGCCGCGACGACGACAGTTGCAGATACTGTTATGAGCATTTTCATGTTGTCCGGTATGGTCGCGGATCTATGAATAGCGGCGCTCGCACCCGCCGCCAACAAGCCCAAAACAACTGCGACCAGACCAGCCCAGAAATTTGCCTGGTACCAAACTGATACCGAGGCCAAGGTGGCTTTCGTGCGCACCCCGTAAAACGGGTTCGGCGGGACCATCTTGAGCAAGAGGGGCATTCCTACCACCGCAAAAAGCAGCGGAATAAAGCGAATCCAGGCAACCTGTTTGTATCCCCGCAAATTCTCCTCCCAAGTCTCCATTGCGGTATCCGCTGGACTATGCCGCTAGCTTTGCAACTGATCCGACCACGCCTTACTGGTGAGGTAACATCGACGGACTCGGCGTCGCGGAAGAACCCAGCTACATAGCACTGGAAACGGCCGTGGCGATGGCTATGCTGACCTCACCAGTCCGCTCACTATGGCATCTTACCGCAGAAGCCCAGGCACGAAGATCAAGGTGACATGGGCAGCTTGGCACTGCTCCAGAGAAGCGCACCTTGGTACTTGCCGACCAGAATACCAAAACGCGGTTGCGAACCAAGTGCAAATGATGCTTGATGGCGCTGAGCTCAGGAGACTACAGTATGATCGATCCCGCGACGCTGCTTACATATTGCGCAATTGTTCTTGGCTTCGTCTTCATTCCGGGGCCGGCGACGCTTCTCACTCTTGCACGGGCATCGACCTCAGGCACTAAAGTCGGCATAGCGACCGGAGCCGGAATAACGGCTGGCGACATCATTCACACTGTCTTTGCAGTCGTAGGGATTTCCGCGATCATTGCGGCCTCGGCGACCCTGTTCAGCGTAATCAAGTATGCGGGCGCGGCATATCTCTTCTACCTCGGGATCAAGGCGATCCTGGACAAAACGCCGACGATGCCGGGGCAGGATCAAATCCGCCTCTCAGCTTCCCAGGCATTCCGCCAAGGCATTCTTGCCGAAGTCCTCAACCCTAAAACCGCACTGTTCTTCCTGGCGTTCCTACCACAGTTCGTCCACCCCGAAAACGGTGCGGTCTTCATGCAGTTAATGATCTTAGGAGTGCTTTTCGCTGTTCTCGGCTTCGTGAGCACGATTGTTTTCGCGGTTGGTGCCGGTAGTCTCGGTGCCTTCGTTCGTCGTCATCCGGTCGTCCTGAAATGGCAGAGCAAGGTGGTCGGGGGAATCTACTGTGGCCTTGGCGTTCGCTTGGCCCTTCAGCAACGATAGCCACCCTCTGGCTCGGAAGACATCGGCCGTTAGGATGCTCATAGGCAGCACTGCGATTCGGTAGATGGCCGGTGAAACAGTTCAATTTCTCGACGGGGCGTGCGGACCAGAGTGAGCGCAATTAGGTAAGCGCATCGATTGCCTCAACATCCCCGAAGCCACTTTTTATGAAAGGTTTGGAAACCGCCACAGGGGTTCTGGGGATTTGGATTGGCCGTGATTATGAAGACCGCTTACTCGGGAAGTTCAGTTGGTTCCGAGATAACTAGCCCGGTCGGACGAGCTTTGACGCATCTACGTCAAAAAAGTCCCCATGGCGCAGGAGACGTATCCTACCCAATCACGCTGAACTTCCATCCTGATATTACCATTAATGGCGCCTTGGTTATTGACCTCATCGGCCGGCACGGAACCTATCGATCACAATTCGAGACAGGGACCAGCAGTGGTGGCCTCACTGCCTATGAAGGCGGAGAGCGTTGGAGTTGGGAAAGCCGGGTGTTCGGCGCCGCCTATGATAATGCTCATCCGTCGCTGCGACCGAAGTATGGGGCTCTGAACTATCGCCATGACCCCGCCGGCGGCTCTCGCCGATTTGGCTCATGTCACCTTCGTCTAGCCTCGCACGTCCGCTCCCGAACCTCATTCTGCTATCCAGACAGTTATTGGGAGCCTCGGCACTATGCCGTCGATGACGTTCGTCCGCTCATCGTTCTCGCAGAGGAAAACGCATTAGACCTCGACCCCTTGCTCGACAACTATATCGAGGCGCATGTCCATGGCACGCTCAATGTGCCGGGAGATGTCGAGGCTGTCGTTCTTGACCCGTCTTTCAAGGACACCAGCATCGGAACAGCAGCAGCCTCGCTCGGGTGCCCGGTAGAGTGGCACGGCGGCTTTCGACTTTCTTTGGATTGTCTGGCCGACTGCGAAACATTCCGGGGTGCTGCTGTAGCCGATGCGATTACTCAAATCGCTGAGTGCGGCGTGGTGACACCGGTTGTAATATGGCGCGCTCGAGATCGTCTGCTCGACTATCAGATGGCTAAGTGGGTTTGGCATTGCGTTGCCCGGTACGGGGGCGCTTCTCTCCCGGTGACCTGAGGCGCGTCCCAAGATCGATCCAATATGGCTGTTCCTGTATGATCGGTATCACGCGGCTCGTCTTCAGAAACTGCGGGACATTTCACCTTTGACCCGCTAAATTGGCCCCAGAGCAGACGCGCTGCTCTGGGGCGTCGAAACCCCTACCAGTGGCTGGTGCTGGCCAGGATGGCACCACACTCCTTGACCTTATGGTCGGGGAGCCCGTGGCGTATGTCCAGGGCTGCCCGCCTAAAGGCCACGGGGCCGTCTGGTACGGTTTCGAACTCCCCGATCACCAGGGTGACAAGGATGGTTTGCGGGGGCGCACCGCGGACACCATCCAGCAAAAGAGGGAGGCAGGCCAATGCGTGTCCGACCGGAACTCGATCCCGATGTCGAGGACGAAGCTCCCACCGGGCCTGACATCACGATCTACGACGAAGAGCATTTCGTGACCTATCTGCGTTTGCTCGATGCCGACGCTGAGGGCGCAAGTTGGACCGAGGTGGCACAAATCGTGTTACATCGCGATCCCGCATCCGATGTCGTAGGAACACGCCGTTGCTGGGAAAGCCACCTGGCCCGTGCACGATGGATGACGAAGATCGGCTACCGACGAATTCTCGAACAGGCGGTTGATGGGAAGCTGTAACGGCGCGGCCTCTCCAGCGGCACTTCGCCCCCGTCGTCTGGCAGACAAAGGAATAGCTGGGATGGAGTGGAGAACGGACTGACAGGATTCGGGCCGTGAGAAAGCTCTCCTTAAGTTGGTCAACGATCTTCGGCGGCAATGCGCCGCTAAACTGGTCGTTCGAGACCTTAAGGCGGATGCCCAAAATCGCAGCAATTCGGCGTTAATCCGTAGCGTTAGAATTCGCTTCTCGCTGACAGCGCACTTGATTCCTCCTTCGGTAGAAAGAAGCCGAAGTGTTGAATTCGATGCGAGTTGTACTACTTCGTTATCGTCCGAAACGGGGCGTCCAACTCTCGATGAGGCTGTCTTCATCATGTTCACTGTCATCGGAATCGTCATTCTGACCGATGCTGTTTGAAGACAGGACTGTCAGGACCTTTCCATAGCGCCCCAGGCCGACGGATTCCTCTGAGACGGCAGCGCGTGTAGTGCCGCCGAGCCAGTCACGCACATCGGTCTCATCGCTCAGTCTATCGCCGTTAGAGACACGCTCCGCATCCGCTGCGAGCGTTGCCGTCGCGGTGCCCGTCGGCAGCGGCGTACCTTTGCGAATCCAGTCCAGTTTCGGCAACGATTTCATGGCGTCCGACATGAAGCAGTAATCGATGATGCCACCAGTGCTGACGATGACAGCGACGGCAGCATCGGACAGTTCCGCGAATCGAATAGCCGTTGCCGTGCGCGAGGTCACGCACAACTCAGCCATCTGGTCGATCGCATCCAGGCCGGGGTCGAACCGGTCCATCGCTTTGCGAAATGGCGTTTCCGGCATCAGAAGCCCGGCAGCGAAATGATCCGCCTCCAGCTCATAAGGGTCGTTGGTCACGAATCCGGCACGCGAGACATGGATACCGTCTTTGATGACCTGGTCGATATGCCCCGGCAGGAAGTAATGGCCGAGTTCATGGCTGACGCTAAAGCGTTGAAAGCCGTGGCTGGGAATATGAGTAGCAAAGACGATGCCGAAATCATTACCGTGCCGCAGCAGCATCCCGGATACGCCCTCATGTTCCGCGGGCTTGCCCTGGACCACGATGTCACGGGTCTCCGCGATCGCGAAAGGATCGACCGGCAGCGTCGAAATGCCTTCATCCCGGAGGAACGCTTCTGCCGTCTGCCGGGCGAGTTTCAGGCTGAATATCCGGCTCACGGGTCCTTGTCCTTCTTCGCGTTGCGCTTGGCGAGCATCTCCAGAAAGTCCTTGGCGATCTCGCGGTCGCTCCCGGTCAGCTTGCCGATGTCGCGGAAAAGAGGGTCCCCCGCCTCCGCCAGTTCCGGGCTGTCCACGCGTCCCAGCAGATAGTCCGTGGTAATCTCCAGCGCATTGGCGAGTCGCCGCAGCGAATCAAAGGACGGCTTACGGCCGGTCTCGAAATGGGCGATGGAGCTGGCCGGCATGCCGGCGCGCGCGCCAAGCTGCTCTTGGCTGTAACCCCTTAATTCACGGGCACTTTTCAACCTTTCGCGGAAGATATCGCTGGGGCTTTCGCTATCGGTCATGTCTTCTCCGTCATGATAAACTTGACGCCTGTTGATCAGCGTCCTATTTTTATAGACATGTATCTCATGTCTTTCCAGACATGGGCAAGCTAAATCCCGGTGGCCCGCCACTCCAGAAGGAACTTAAAGACATGTCCGCACCGGACCCTTTTCTTAAGACTGACGCCCTCGATGAGGTGCTTCTCGATGTGGCGGCGCTCATCGAACTCAGCCCGCACGACCGTAAGGTCGCCGAAAACCGCTACCGCCGCCTCAAGACCCATCTTGAACGCCGCGGCAGCTCCCTCGCGCCGTACCTGATCGACGGCGTCAGCCTGATCTATGCGCAGGGCTCGATCGCCACGAGCACGACCATCCTCAGCGGGACGGATGACGACCGCTTCGACGTTGACGCCATCGTCGAGATCGACGTGCCCGCCGACTGGGACAACAGCCGGGCGCTCGACATTCTGGAAGAGTCGTTGCAGGGTTTTCCGGGCGTCAACAAGATCGTGCGCTGCACCCGCTGCGTACAGCTCCAGTTTCCGTTCATGCACATGGACGTCACGATTCTCGACCGGCGGCAGCGCCTCGCCGTGGAGAGGGCCGGCGAAATCTTCCATGCGCCAGACACCGGTCCCGCGTTGCGGGTGCCGTCCAACCCATGGGGGTTCACCAGCTGGTTCCGGGGTCAGGTCGGCGTCGGCCAGGAACTCTTCGCGGAAGCCCTGCGTCGCCACCGCGGCGCGGTTTCCAAAAACCGCCTGCACTATCTCGACGAGCAGGAGCGGCTGGTCGTCGCCAAGGCCGAGCAGCACGAGTTGCCGCCCGTCATCCCCAGCGCGATCGACGCGCAGGAGGCCGTCGCGCTCAAGTTGCTGAAGCGGTACCTCAACCTGCACTATGAGGATTTGCCCCTGTCGCGGCCGCCTTCCATCTACCTGACCAAGCGCGCCGGCTGCGTGGGGTACATCCCGCTCGGTCTCACCGCGCAGCTCTACGCCCTGGCCGACAGCACGGCGAAGATCATGCGCCAGCATCTTGCGGACGACACCCGCCCGCGCGAAAAAAACCCCTCCTATCCGCCTGACCGCATCAATGACCGTTGGCCGCGGCTCGACGCGTCCGGCCTTGCCGATATGAAGGCGCTGGCCGAAACGTTGGAGCACCTTGCGGCACGGCTGGAATTCATGGCGAGGGCGTCGCTGACCGATATCGCCAACACAATCGACGAATTGTTCGGCGAGCGGATCGGCAAGGAACAGCGCGCCATTCTGATGGAGCGCTACGACCGCCGGGACCGGGCGGCACCGGTACTTTCCGCGCCGCGCACCGGCGGCATCTACGCCCCAGCCGTCGTTGCCGCGCCAGAGCGTTTGCGTGAGGTGCCGCGCCACAATTTTCATCCCTTCATTCTCGGCGCGCCCACGGACGACCCGGATGAAGACTGACGGCGCGCGCTCGCCCGACGCCCAGCTCAAGGCGATGGCCGCCCAGTGGCCGGACTTCCAGGGCCGGAGACTGGGGGACGGCACATTGGCGTGGCGGGGGCCGCTGCGGCCCAAAGCCCGGCTGTATGAAGTGTTCCTCTTCTGGAAGCCGGGCGCGATGACGCTGCCCTATGTGATGATCATCGATCCGCCGCTGGAGCCGCGGCCGGGCGGCACTTTCGCCGAAATCCCGCACCTGATCTACGACGCGAACGATCCCCCCAGCTCCGGCCTTTGCCTGTTCGACCCCGAGGACGGCGAGTGGTCCGCCGCGCGCCTGATCGCGGAGACGACTATCCACTGGACCGCCGAATGGCTCGCCTACTACGAGCTGTGGCACCTGACGGGCGAATGGCTCGCGCCCGGCGTCGGCTACGAAAGCGTGGCGCGCATGCACGCCGCCGACGCGCAGATCATCCGGGAGGTGAAGGCCGATGTTCACTGACCGCCGCGCCAACAGCCTGACGACCCGCCGCGCGCGCCAGCCTTGGCCGTCGGACAGGCCGTTCAAAATCCTCTCGCTCGACGGTGGCGGGATCAGGGGCATCTACACCGCCGAAATCCTGCGGCGTTGTGAAGAGAATTTCTGCGATGGCGCGCCGCTGGCTCAGTATTTCGACATGATCGCCGGCACATCGACCGGCGGCATCATCGCCCTCGGCCTGGGACTGGGTATTCCGACCGCCGAGATCAAGGGGTTTTACCACGATGACGGTCGGAAGATATTTCCGCCGCTGCCGGGTGGATGGATCGGCCGGGTCCGCCGGTTCCTGCGATCCCTCAACGGCCCGAAGCTGGTTCATGAAGAGCTGGAAGAGGCCCTGAAGCGCCGGTTCACCGATCATCTTCTCGGCGACTCCATGACCCGGCTGGTCATTCCGGCCTTCATGATGCCGAAGACTGAAATCGCCGTTTTCAAGACCGATCATCACAGGGACTTCAGGAACGATCACGCGACCCCGATGTGGAAAGTGGCGCGAGCAACTTCAGCAGCGCCCACCTACCTCAAGGGGCTTGAGCACGAAGAGAGCGGTCGGATTTTCATCGACGGCGGCGTATGGGCCAACAATCCGATTATGGTCGCGCTCGTCGATGCCATCACTGCCTACGCCATAGGTTTTGACCAAGTGGAGATTTTCAGCATCGGCACCGGCAATGCGCCCTTCGCACTGCGCAAGCCCGACGTGTTCCGGGGGCTGATCGCGTGGCGGGAGGCGATCAAGGCGGCGATGTTCCTGACCACCGACAACGCGACCGCCCAGGCGAAGTTGTTGCTCGGGCCTGACCGCTGCCTGCGTATCGAGCCCGACGAATCCGATACGGCGATCGAGATGGACGACTATGACGAAGCGTTTGCCCGCCTGCCGGACCGGGCTGCGGAGCATTTTGAGAGCAGGCGCACCGAGATTTCCTCCTTCTTCCGGAATAGGGTGTTGCCGCGGGAGAAGCATTTTTCCGGCAAGTAGCCTATCCGTGTGTGTATGCGGACTTGGGGTCGCACCCGGCGTCCGACATGCCGACCTGAAGGTCCGCTTCTTCCTGAACGATCAGGACCGGCTTGGACACATGCTCCGCCAGCCGGACTGGATCCAGGGAGAACGCGCTGATGAGGGGGTCTTGAATGGCGGGTGCGGACAATGGCATCAGAGGCGCGGGCAGATCGGTTGCGTCAACCCGGTTACCGCCGCGAGGGCATCGATAGCCGCGTCGGCTTGCGGCAGAAGCGGGGCGTTGGCCGGATTGGCATGGAGCTGCCCCCTCAGCATCTCCCCGAGCGGGTGGCCGTGGGTCGCGACGAGGATCAGTCAGCAGATGGCATGGCCCCTGCCTGCAAGATATGCATCAAAACCTATTAACCTTACAAATCCTCACAAAAAGGCTGGGCTCTTGGCCTTTTTCAACCGCGAGTCTTTGTCACAATGACGAAGGCACCCGCGATCTGACTTGAAGCAGTCGCCGTGCGCGACCGTTACGAGCGCAGGTAACGCAACGCGAGAATAGCCTCGCCTAACTTGTCGTTGCCGATCTCCACTGCAGCATACTCTCCAAATTGCGGCCAGTCCTTATTTTACGCTATTATATCCTATACGCCGCACGGCTGCATTGGGGGACTTTCTTTTCATGCGCGAACGGTTCTTCGATGGTCCCTGCCCTTCCGGGCATGGGATTTCTGGAGACGATGGCGCTCAAACGCGACAGGATCAGCATCGAGGTCATAGGCCCGGAAACGGGCCGGAAGGATCCTGCGCGCGCCGATGCCGCCATCCGGTCCCTCGCCCGGCTGATCGGCCGCCAGATCGCCCGCGAGCAGTTCGAGCGCAAGATCGCACTGGAACGCAGGGCGCAGAAGAAGCGCCCGGCAGGCGAGGATGAGTAACCCCAACCTTGCAATAACACGAATTACACGTATAATTCAGGCATCCAAATCGAAAGGATGCCTGCCATGCCGACAGTCGGTTCCCTCGAATTCCAGCGCAAGTTCGGCGAGTTCCAGCACCAGGCGAAGCGCGAGCCGGTGGAGATCACCCGGCACGGGCGGCGCGAGTTCGTACTGATGACCGCCGATCATTACGATTGGCTCCGCGCCGCCGCGCAGCGGACGCATCGCACGGCGGACGCCGCCGATGTGGTGATCGACGCCGTTGAACGGGCCGAGATGGACCCGGAACACGCCCACCTCGACGATCTGCTGAAGTAAGGTGGGCGACGTGGCGATCCCTGAACCGAAGCCCGGCCTCGTCCTGCGTTACGATTACCTCTGGACGCATGAAGCCGCCGCCGGCCAGGATCAGGGCAAGGACCGCCCGGCCTGCCTCGTCGCCGCAACCGACGCGCTTGTGCGCCCGCGCCATGTGGTGCTGTTGCCGATCACCCACACGCCACCCTCCGGCGATACGGTCGGCATCGAGATCCCGGCGAAGGTGAAGCAGGCCATCGGCCTCGACGACGCGCCGAGCTGGGTGATCGTGTCGGAGCATAACATCGACGAATGGCCCAATGGCGGGCTGTCGCCGGTCACCGGCAAGCGGGGCGAGTTCGCCTATGGCTTCATCCCGCCGGGGCTGTTCGCCAAGATCAAGGCCAGCTTCCTCGAACTGGCTCGCGCGAAGAAGAGCAGCACCGTGCGCCGCTGACCATGGAGTTTTGAAAGGACCGGCCGATGACCCGTGTTGCCCTCTACGCCCGCTATTCCTCCGATAACCAGCGCGAGGCGTCCATTGAGGACCAGTTCCGCATCTGCCGCGAACAGGCGAAGCGCGAGAAGTGGAAGGTGGTCGGCACCTATAAGGACGCCAGCATCTCGGGCGCGAGCCTGATCCTGCGGCCCGGTATCCAGATGCTGTTGCAGGACGCGCAGGCGGGCCAGTTCGACATGGTGCTGGCCGAGGCGCTGGACCGCATATCGCGCGACCAGGCCGATGTGGCGACACTGTTCAAGCATTTAAAGTTCACCGGCGTTCCCATCGTCACGCTGGCCGAGGGCGAGATCAACGAGCTTCATGTCGGCCTCAAGGGGACAATGAATGCGCTGTTCCTCAAAGACCTCGCCGCCAAGACTCACCGGGGCATTCGGGGCCGCGTCGAGGACGGCAAGTCAGGCGGCGGGCTTTGCTATGGCTACAAGGTGGTCAAGAAGCTGGACCCGCGCGGCGATCCGATCCGGGGTGACCGCGAGATCGACGAGGCCGAGGCCAATGTCGTGCGGCGAATCCTGCGAGACTATGTCGCAGGCATCAGCCCGCGCGTCATCGCCAAGACGCTGAACGAGGAAGGCGTCCCCGGCCCCGAAGGGCGCCTCTGGAACGACACCACCATCCACGGCCATGCAAAACGCGGAACCGGCATCCTCAACAACGAGCTTTATATCGGGCGCCTGATCTGGAACCGGCTGCGCTATCTCAAAGACCCGTCGACCGGAAAGCGCGTCTCGCGGCTGAACCCGGAATCGGAGTGGATCGTCAAGGGCGTTCCCGAACTGCGGATCGTCGACGATGAACTCTGGCAGGCTGTCAAGGCCCGGCAGGCCGCGACCTCCGCCAAATATGCCAATGTCGCCGAAGGCATCCACAAGCACCACAGGAAGAACCGCCTGAACGGCACCCACCGGCCGAGGACCCTGCTGTCCGGTCTGGTGTTCTGCGGCTGCTGTGGCGGGCCGTATTCGATTCGCGGCTCGGATCGCTTCGCCTGCTCAACCCATGGGACCAAGGGCACCTGCTCCAACAGCCGGACGATCCCACGCGAGGAGTTGGAGCGGCGCGTGCTTGCCGGCCTCAAGGAGCGGATGATGACGCCCGAAGTCGCGGCGGAAGCGATGCGAGCCTATGCCGAGGAAACCAATCGGCTGAACCGGGAACGCCGCGCAAACGGCGATGTGTGGAAGGCTGAGCTGGTAAAGGTCGAGAAGCAGATCAGGGGCATCATCGAGGCGATCAAGGCGGGCATGTTCCACCCGAGCATGAAGGGCGAGATGGATGCGCTCGAAGCGCGTAAGGCCGAACTGACCGAGCAACTCGCCGATATTCCCGAGGACACGCCGGACCTGCTGCCGAGCGCCTCAGCGATCTATGCAAGGAAGGTCGCGGCGCTGACCGCCGCGCTTGCCAAGCCCGACGAACGGCCCCAGGCGGCTGAGGCGCTGCGGATGCTGATCGACAAGATTGTGCTGACCCCCGGCCCGGAACGCGGCGAGATTTACGCCACGCTGCACGGCGAACTGCGCACGATTCTTGAATGGACTGAGCGTCAAGCTGTTGGAAAGGCTGGTAAAATGACAAAACCCGCCGTTGGTACGGCGGGTTTGTCGGTCTCAATGGTTGCGGGGGCAGGATTTGAACCTGCGACCTTCAGGTTATGAGCC